>JAABUQ010000018.1_pt1 | contig 279428 bp, 180 predicted proteins | sample 5560001 | NCBI WGS metagenome assembly JAABUQ01 (sample SAMN10711888, study PRJNA513371) | rock metagenome | isolation source: Antarctica rocks | place: Antarctica: Victoria Land, Finger Mt nord | collected 2015-12-18
AAATATTATAAAAAGAAATATTATAAAAAGAAATATTATAAAAAGAAATATTATAAAAAGAAATATTATAAAAAGAAATATTATAAAAAGAAATATTATAAAAAGAAATATTATAAAAAGAAATATTTTAATAAATACAAATAAAACAAGTCTATTGTTGTCGCTATTATTACAATTAATAAAAAAAAAGATTAAACTTTGTCAATATGTTGCAAGTAAAGTAAGAAAGATAAATAAAAACAATAAACTCGATTTTAGTAAAAGATTAAATTTAGTTTCTTAATAACAAATGTCAAGTTATAGATCTAGTCGACTCGAGAGCTAAACTAAATTTTATTAATTATATTTACGTAGTACAATAGAAATTGTAATTTATACTTGCTATCTTATTGATATTAGATTTTCTTAATAGCAATAGTTGCTATTGCTACAATATCTATAAGTTAATTTATTATCTAATTAACTTGTAAAATTAATATCGAGAATACACTATTTTATTCTACTTAATTAAATATATAAATTCTAATCTTATATTAGATATGTCAATACTAGTTAAGCAAAATATGTTAATTAATTCGAAGATAAAAAGCTAGCGATTTAAGATTGTAAATAACAAATTAAAGATAATTAATTTTAAACAATTTGTTTTAGCTCTTGTTAAGTATAGTATAGTTTATACTATTGTTTGCGCTAATGTTACAAAGACGTTAAGCAAAAAACTAGCAAAGTTTAAGATTTCTAAGAAGTTAAGAAATGTAGAAAATGTCTATAATAATAAATTGATCGAAATTCTATTAGAATTAAGAAGAAAAAACTATATTATTGAGCTTTAGAACAACAAAGAGTTATTTTTTATATCTCTTTATAATTTTTTATAGAACAAACTAGCAATATTTCGACAATATCTCGATAATACGTTAGTCAAAGATTAAATTAAGTATTTAGTTTTGTTTGTAGACGTTTCTATTCTATTTGTATTAAAATCGAACAATAAATTATATCTATACGTCAACTATAAAGATTTAAATACAATTACTATTAAGAATTGTTATTGTTACGATAATCGTACTTTTCTTGCTTGGCAAGATATTTCTTGACAATTAAGCCTATATTTAGATTTGAAGAACTTTTCTTCTTCTAACTAGCAATTCAATTTTTTTTATTACATTGTGTCCTTCTTTACAATGCGAGAATTGCATCATTTAATAGCTTTAACAAAGTTTAATAATCAATTTTTACATTAATTGCAATCAAAGAAGAATATCTTATCAAAAAAGAATTATCTTATCAAAGAGAAATTATCTTATTATTATTTTTGCTTCTTAGAAGCCTACTTTATTACATTGTAAAATCTACTTTTTTTATTGCAAAAATTGTCTACTAAAAAGAGAATATCTTATCAATATTTTGTAACAATAGAAGCTTGCTTTACGAGCAAACATTACGACTTCTCTCGTTAGCAATTCTAGCATTGTTATCAAAACTACTAAATAAGATTATTAAGCTTGCGTGAAAGCTAAACGATTTCTTGATAAAAATTAGCAAATTATTGTCAAAATAATTTAAAAAGTTTTTGTCTATTTTGCAAAGTATATTGAACAATACGTTCAAATCGATAATCGTTTATACAACGATTAAAAATAATAAACGTTCAAGATTTGCGAAGTTGTTCTACTATTTAACAAATTAAATTGTAAATCGATCGACTTTTACAAGAGCTATAAAGACTTTCGTAATAAATATAAAAGTTTATTGATAAACGTCAACTTACTTTAGCTTCTTCTTTTTTTCGCAAACAAGAAAGCTAAGAAATTTAATTAAGAAAAAAAGCATTTTTTAGAGTTCGAAGTCTTCGACTTTACACATCGTTACACAATTTCAAGAAATCGACAATACTTCGATATCAAAAAGAAATCGACGTTTGTTTAATTTTCTTATATCGATTTTATCGATTTTTCTTATTTTATTTGTTCAAAAGATTTTTCTTGATTTTTGAAACGAATTTATATCTTTTGTTACTTAAATGTCTTTCGAATCAAGCTCTTTCGAAGCTTACACTATCGACGTCTCTAAGAAGAAAAGACGAGAAACGAATAAAACGTTCAAAAACAATCAAAAAAAAATATTTCGCTTATTCGAATAAACATATTACGAACAATAACGTTAATTATAATAAAAATCGAAGATTTAGTAAACAATTTCGCAATACAAAAGCTAGTTAATTAAAGCGATAATTAGAGCATTAGCAAGCTACACTACTTAATTAAATAGATTGTCTTCGTTTATTATTTTTTCGAACTTAATGAATTTTGCTAGTTAGCAAGACTCTTTAAAACAATAGAGTTCTTCAAAAGTAACTAAATTAATTAATAATAATATCTTAAAAAATAACGTTATGTTTTAGATCTTCGATTTAAATTATTTTTATTTAAATCTTAAGAAATTCTATAACAAAAACAATATTGTCACTACTAGAAAGAAAATTATTTATCGAGAGATATACACTTTTTGTCGCAAAATTGATGACTATGTTACTATTGTTAAGAAAGAGAAAATTATATATTATATATTAATATGCTTTTAAAAAAACGCATTGTACTAGTAATTAAATAATTTTACTCAAAATAAAAAAGATGCAATAATTACTTTGTTTAATAAATTAGATCGTATTTTTCGTTGTTTAAAAGAAGCGATTCAAAATCTCTATGTTAGCAACTTAAAATAAGCTAAATTAAGAAATCTTTTTTATAAAGAATTTGCAAAACGAAAAGAAGTTGTACGTGTATATGCAAAATATAGAGTTGTACGCTACACAAACAAATTTAAGTAAAAATCTAATCAAAACAATTTAGACTTGAAATTACTTATTATTAAAATTTCAAGTAATTATATTATCGTTTATAGCGAATATTTTAGTCTAGAAATTCGACAAACTAATAGTAGATCAAAAGAAAATGTAACAACGTATCGCTTTATCTTTAGAAAAAAATAAGAAACAAAATAAAAAAGAAAGTCGATCTTCGAAGAGATCAAAAAATAAATTTAAAATTAACAAGAAATCTTGTCGTAATCGTTCGCAAATACGAGCAAATAAAAAAACTTTTACAAATCGTTCTTTCTTTAATTATTATTTCGAACAAGAACAAAATAATTTTCGTTTAAATTATTAGTGACCTTACTTTTCTTCGTATTAGCAAAATTTTTTATTTTATTAATTGAGCTTTTCTTCTTTGCAATAGATTTTTTTTATTAAGAAAAAGATTTGAATTTTTTTTACGTCAATAATAAGATAGAAGTTTATACGAATTAGCAAAACGCAAATATGTTTAAATCGAATTTAACTTAAACTTACTTAAGTTAATTAAACATTCAAAATATTCAAAATTAAAAGATCGTCTTATTTTTGACAAAATAATCGCTAATAATTATCGTCAATAATATTAATTGTTATCGAAATAAATTTTACGATCAAAATAGATTTCTTATTGTAAGAAGAGAACGCGAAAGATTTTCGTATTTTTACGAAACAAATAGCGCAAATTTCTTTTTCTAAATCTTAAATTCGCAAATAAAATATTAATAAATTCAATTATACTTTAATAATTAAAACGAAAATTGAAATCAAAAAGATAAAAAAGATGCAAAAGCATATTACGATTATACGTTAACAAATATCAAGACAACGCATTCTTAAAATCGCGAGACTAATTCTCGTAACGAGATTTTCAACAAAAAGAAAGTTAAGAACAAAAAAAATAACCAAAATATTAATAGTTTCTTTGTTGACGTAACATATTATATCTTTTTACAAAAAAACATTGTTAAAAAATCTATTTGTCGACAATATTAAAAGACTTTTGAATTTCAAAACAAGCTTTATGTTTACGTGCGATCGTACAAAAAGAAAAATTAGCAAAAGCTCTTAGACTTTACTGAATAACATTTGTTCTCAAAATTAGTTTTTTCGAATATAATTGCACAAAAAATAATAACTTTTTTAACAATATTTTTTAAAAAAGACGAAATAACATTTAGAGCGTAATATTACGTTACAACAATAATTAAATATAATGTCAACAATTTATTAAATCTCTTTTACGTAAATTTTAATTGCGATATATTTATAATAAATTGCGTTTTCGTTAAACTAGAGATGCTTAACATAAAGATTAAAAAATGTCTTTCAATTCTATTAAGAGACATCGACGCAACAAAATATATTTTAGACAAGTAATTCTTTGTAAACATCTATTTGAAAAATAAGAACAAAATTAATAATAAAATTATTGCTTACATTTGTTACGAAGTTTACCTAATAAATAATCTTAAAACAAAATTTCTTATAAGCATAAACATTCTAAAATTAAAACAAGTAATTATAAATATATTAAGTCGAAAACTAAGATTCGAATTTTGTAAAAAAAATTTAATACTTTGCAAAATAAAGATGATGAAACAATGTTCGAATTTGTCGAACTATTCGCACAATAAAAAAGAAAATAATTCTCGCAAAATCAATAGCAAAGATTGTTGTAACTTTAAAGAAAAAAAATAAGTTTCTTAATTATAATTTTCTTTTTAAACTTATAATGCGAAAAACGTATGCTTATTTCGTAAATGCGAACTTTTAATTTATTAACTTTCGCAACGATAAAGAAATTTCGCAAAAACTTAATAATTGTTGTCGTAGTAAACATATTGTAAAATACAAGAATAAAGAATGTTATATTGTAAAGAAAAAGAATTATTTATTTGCGATAATTTCTTTCTTCGAAGATTATTTAATTTTATTTAAGTTAAATCTTGCTAAAATACGTTTTTCTCAAAAGATTATTTCAAAGAAAATAGAAATTTAGTTGAAAAACGACATTATTATCTACACGTTACTCGACGAAGTTTTAGAATATGTCAAGATAATTAATTGTTACTTATTTAAGAATTTGAGAGAATATCGACGATACAATAGATTTTTCTCTCGAAGAACGCATAAAAATTTCTACAATAATTGATTAACAAATTATTGTCGACGCAAAATTAGCGCACAAAGTTTATTTATTAAGTCGAAAGTCAAAGATCTTAATTAATAAAAAATTCGACAAGATACATGCACAAGACAAATTAAAATAATTCGAATATTTTATATTCTTTGAATTTCTTGTCTTTGTAATGTAAAAAACAATATATATTAACTTAGACAAAAAGCTTACTCGAAAAAATAAAACAATAATTGATATTCGAAATTTAAACGCTATTAGCGTTACGAATTTGTATTCTTTGCTATTACAAAAAGATGTAATAATTAAATTACAAAATTGCTCTTATATTATCGTCGTAAATAATAGCAATCAATTTTATTAATTTCTATTTAAAAAGAAGCATTAAGATCGTTTTAAGATTATCTTTTATAAAAGAAAAAAGCGATCGAACGTAATTCTTATAAGTTTCAAAAAATTAATATTATATATTCAAAATAAAATAAACAAGTTTCTTAGATTTTATCGCAAGTTTTGCAAATGTTATATTAACAATATTGTAATCTTTTCTCGTAGTATTGTTGAACATTTGACGTATTTTAAGATTATCTTTGCTTCGTTTTCTTAAATTAGAATTTCTTTAAAGTTTAAAAAATTGTATGTCAAATATTTATCAATAATGTTATTAAGACAACATGTCGATAATTTAGATCTCTAAACTTTCGAGAAAAAGTTTGCTACGTTAAAGAAATTTAATTTCTCTAAAATGTTAAAGAACTTAAAAATCTATTTAAGAATAACAAATTAACTTCGATTGAAGATTGTTTACTATGCGCAAATAACAAAAGTTCTTTAGAATCTTAAGATAGATTTGCTAAAAAAATCTTTAACTAAGAATAAAAAGATTCGCGCACAATATTGTAGAAATACTAGTATTACTTTTAGCAACATAAAGTTGCAAAGCTTTAAAATACTTTAATAGCAATTAACGAAAAAAAATATTCTTTATTATTGTAATTTCTAAAGGCAAATATATATCGACATAGATAATTTCAAGAAATATAAATTCGAAATTTATATTTATTACGTAAAAGATAATCTTAATACGAATTTCTTTTAAACAATTAACATTTAAACTATAATGTATCTTTTCAAACTACTAAATAACGTCAAAAAGAAATACTAATTAATAGAGCTCAAAATAACAACGCTTGTCTAAACACTTAAGAAAATTCGACATATATTAAACTATACTTTAAAACATTTATTACAATTTTTATTAATTATTTTGCGACAATCAACATTGCGAGCAAATCAAATTATTATTTTCTTTCGTTAATCGAATAAATTTACGATTTATTTGCGTCTCACAATATATTTTACAATTTTCTCTTGACATTAAATAAAAAGTTAAAAAATACAATATTATTCTTGACGCTCTTTTACGATTATTGCGAAAGAATTATTTACAAAAGAATCTTACAAATAACGAAATTCTAAACAAGATATTAACGTATTACGTTATCTTAATTAAGGTAAATTTAATTTACAAGAAAAAATTAATAAAGATTTACAAGATCGATAAAAAGTAGTTTAAAATCTACAAAATATTTCTTAATTGACGCAAAAAAAATTATAATAATTAACGAAAAAGTTAAAACTATTTAGTTAATTTAAAATAAATATCGAAAAAACGAAAATTTGCTATTATTTGTTACGCTAGTACTTTCTACGAAGGTATTAGAGAGGGTTATGCTATTGGAGAGATTTGTAGGCGTCTTTAGGCAATGCTAGCAATCACTTGGTAACAAGGGTTTGCAACTTTGGCAATCGTAACAATAAGTCAAGACTTAAGATAAGTTGAACACGATTCATAAGAAAGTCGTGTTCCAATTCCTATATACAAAGGAAATATTGATTGCTCGCCTTGTTCGTTTGACGAACATAACGAGCATGATTGCTCGCAATGTTCGCTCATCAAACATATTGAACATCATGCTCAAGATGCTCGCTTCTCGAGCATGTCGAACATGATAGTAGATTCGCCCTCGAGACGTAGAACTTGAATCATTGATACAACTTCAATAAGCTCGTAACACTATTTCTTTTCTTTAGAGTTTTTCGTCTCGAAATCCAATGCCTTCTCATCATGCCTTCAAGAAAGATTAATACTAGAAATTCTTTCCTTCGCAAGAAAGATCTTCTCGACGCTTTAGAATCTATGTCTCTAGCAATGCGTTCTTGTCGTAATTGTGCGTCGTTTGATAAGATCTATTGTGTAATTAATAATTCTAAGAAGTGTGTGAAGTGTGTGCGATCTAGTCGTGATTGTGATTTGGCAATCTCTTCTACTTCGATAAAACGAATTCATGGGGAACGAATGCGCTTAAAGAAAGAAGTGCGCGAAGCGCGTACTAAGTTAAGTCGACTAGAAAAGCAACTTGACTTCCTAGAGAATAAGAAGAAAGAAATGATCGTAACGAAGTGAAAGAACATTAGTGATTTGAAGATAAACGAAGCACACTCTACTAAGTTTGTCGCGAAGACCCTTAAGTTGTTGTTCGATATGTCGTTCGAACAATTTCAACTTTCGATTGATTAGAATTGGGCTACTACTCTCTTGCCTAACTTTGATGAAATTTCCTTAGAAAATTTCGATAACGATTAAGATTCTCTTTTGATTTTCATGTGTTCTTCGAGGTAGAATATTTCTTTCACTTGATAAGATATTTTTAACCTTCTTGTCGTAGAATTTTCTCAACCTTATATTGTTTCTCTTTTTGTGAATGAAAATAAAATGTGTTCTATAAAGACGTAGTTGAATTCGCTAATTTCAACAATAAGATATAAAATACTAAAAATACTTTGGCGTTCTTGGGCAAGTCGAGTTCGTAATTGATTGGTCTCTTGATCTTCTTGACGAGAAACGATTCGACTTTGACATAATTCAATTTCTTGCTTAACTTTCTTGTCTTAAGATTTTTCGTAAAAAGATATATTTTATTCTTCTTCTTTAGTTAAGATGTTATTTTTCGTTTCTTATTTTAATACTTGATCGATTTTTCTTGCATCTTTAAGATGTTGTCGTGTATCTTTTTAAGTGTCGCTATCCTTTCGATGACTAATTGTGCTAATAGATGCTTTCGCTCTTTCTCGAAGAGATTGAGTTCTCTATTATAATTGACGAAGAATGAAGTTACTTGAGTGATATTCGAAACCTTTGCATTCAATGTTAATTGTGTCATAGATAAAAGTAATACTTAATTGCTATAAGTATTGTTGATGTAATGTCTCAAATATTGCTTCAAACTCTAGTTTGTTCGCTCTATTTGATCATTCGTGATCGAATGATAGGCAATGAACATTTGAAGTTTCGTTCCTAACATTGGTATTAATGTTTTTCAATAGTTAGACGTGAAGAGCTTGTCTTTGTCACTAGTTAGTCCTTTGAATATATTGTGATATCGTACAAGTTGATTCAATACAATGTATCTTAATTGTTTTGCTATGAACTTCTCTTTGCATGCGATAATATGTGAATACTTGATAAGTTTGTTAATTATTACTAGTATTGAATCATATTTGTCTTTAGTTGCTAAGTTCATCAACTTGAGCAACTTAGTAATAAAGTTTATCGTGACTTTATCCCATGGCGATTTAGATAATTCCTAATATTGGATTTCGTCATAGCTCGCATGTGTATCATGTTTGTTCTACTAATAGCTAAGACATCGTTTGATGTATATCTTAACAACTTGTCTTATTTGTAAGAACTAACAATGCTAACGTAAAAGCTAAAGGGTTTTGGTCACTTCTAGATGCTCTTGCAATGATTCATCATGATGTTCTCTTATACATTCATTGATCTTGTCGATAGATATTTGAAGTTTTTCTTTTTTTATTGGAAATTCTTTTGTATCGTCTTGGAGTATTCGTAATGTAGCATTTAGCTCGTATTTGTTTGCTAATAATGATTTATCTTTGTTGATCTTAAGTATGCTATAATTAAACGATTTCTTCGTTTCTATATAATCATTTCTTTTGTTAAGTGCGTCTACTTTGTCGTTATTCTTGCCTAGAATATATTGTATCTTGAACTTGTATTGTTCAAGTCGTTCTAATTATCGTATTTGTCTCTTGTTGAGTTGCTTAATAGTGATAAAGTGTACAAAATTCTTATGATTCGTGAGAATCGTAAGTTTTGATAATTCTTCGATGTATATTCTTTATGATTTTAAGGCGACTACAATAGCGAATAGTTTCTTGTCATGAACATCGTAATTCTATTTAACTAAAGAGAGTTTTCTCGAAAAATATGTCATTAAGTGTTATATGTCTTCATGCTCTTGATTGAAGTATGCATCGATAACTAGATCTAATGCGTCGATTTCAATTCTATTTGATAATCGTGAATCGTACATTTTTAGTACTAGTTTCTTTAAGCATTCTAGCTTAAGGTCTTGAAATGATTTTTCTTTTGCGAATTCTTATATTTATGACGTATTCTTTTTCGTAAAATTTGTCAATAGTATCGCATTGACGAAGTAGTTTTTGATGAACTTTCTATTGTAATTTATGAAATCTAGGAAGGATTGTACTTCTTTGACATTAATAGATAATTTTTATTCTTTAATTGCTTGTAGCTTTTCGAGATTCATGCGTACTTCGTATCGTCTTACGACAAATTCAAGAAAGTCAACTTCTTCTTGATGAAATTCGCATTTCTTTAATTTAAGATGTAAACTTCTCTTATTTAGACATTCTAGTACTTTGAAAACATAACTAACATGTTCTTTCAAGATTTTTAAGTAAATTATGATGTCGTCCAAGTATGCTATGACAAATTGGTCTAGATGTTGTTGTAGTGCATCATTAATTATTTCTTGACACGTTGTCGAGATGTTCGTAAGCCCAAACGACATTATTATGTATTTGTATAGTTTATATTGTATGCGAAAAGTTGTTTTTCACTCTTTTCTCGTCTTTATTCTAATCTAGTTGTACGCTTCTCGTAGATTTAGTTTGATAAAGTACTTCGCTCCAAATAGTCGATTCTAAAGCTCGCTAATATTGAATAGTAAATATTGATTTTTAATCGTAATATAATTTAGCTTTCGATAATCGACACATAGACGAAGAGTTTCGTTCTTTTTAAATACAAAGAGAATCGAGTATTTTGTCTATGATTAAGATTTTCTAATAAATTCTTTTTTTTCGTTTTTTGCTAGATATTCGCGAAGTACTTCGAGCTTCTTCTTAAATAAAGCATATATGAGTTCAAACGTGAGTTGCTTGCCTAATTCAAGTTTGATTTCATAATCTTACAATTAATGTTTAGGGAGAATCTCTATCGTTTTCTCTTCTTGAAATAAATGCTCCCAATTGTTGTATATTCGTAATACGTACTTTAGCGATTTCTTCGCTATACTAGATAATTCAAGATTCTTAAAAGATTCGCAATTTTCTTCACTTACTTTGACTTCGTAATTTGACTAATCTTTGTCGATGTCTATTAAGTCGAACTTAATTAAATCGTTCTTTTTCAAAAATGCAAATTCGTATCTTGCGATCGAATTTCGACTTTGTCTTTTATCTATTATCGAACGTTGTCGATGCGTAGATTGAATATGAATTGTGTAATCACATCGTTCGAATCTAAGTATTCGTGTATTTTAGTCAACTTCTAGATTGTGTTGCTTTAATCAAGGCATTTCTAGAACGATATCATAAATAATTATTCTTACTATATTAAAAATTAGTTTCTTGTGATGTTGCTAAATAGTTATTAATAGTGATTTCATTTCTTTGTTCACTTTTTCATTCTTGTCGAACAATGAGTTTCTATCTACAATTACTAGGTTGTAAGCGTTAGACTTTCTTCGAATAAAGTATTCTTTTCTCTTTATAAGAGCTCTAATCATAAAATTACTTGTTGCATCAAAATCGATCATTGCGAGAAGTCGACAATCATTAATTTTAATTAATGTGATAAAACATCGTACGTGTGCTATTAAGTTTAGTTGCTATTGTTGAGCTAACATATTGCATTTCTCTAGTATAACCTTTATTAAGAAATTTGAACTTTTTCTTGCTTTTGTGTTGCGACTTCTGCTTCAAACGCCATCTTGTGCTAAGCTTCTTTTTGTTGCTAGATTGCTAACTTTGACTTTCTAAAGAATCAATTGATTTCTTTCTTTTCTTCTAAATAAGTTTAGCATAAGTTGTCGTAGCAAGCGATTCAATTAAATGTCTTATATTTCTTTGCTTTCTTTATCTTTTGTTTAGATAGACTAACACTATTCAATTGTTGTTCGATTTCGTCGAGAATATCTCTTTTTATAGTGACGTCGCTTTCTAGCGTTTTCTCGCATTTGTTCACGATTTGATTAATTTGTTTTTTTTTCGATAAGCTAGCTAAAGTCTTAAGATGATTCGTGATGTTTTCTAGGCATTCGTGAAAGTTCTTCTAGTTATACTCTTCGTTTAAGTCGATAACTAGGCTATAAGATTTGATAATCTCTTGAAGTGCTTAATTGACTTCCTGCGTAGATGCGAATGCCTTGCCTAATGATGTTTTATCTAGAACTTTCTATAATTGATTTGGGTTTTTTATCAAATAGTAGTCGTCGTTCGATCTAGTCTTTGGGGTGTTCGCTTCTTTGTTGACTTGCTCCCTAATGTCGTTCTAGCTATTGGGTATCTCTCTCAACATAGCATTGATCTATTGGCGATTTATCAAATTTCATGATCGACAATCTCTTGCGAAGTGACTCGATTTGCCACATGAATAGCACGTTTTCTAGGATTTGTTACCTTGCTTTCCCCTAGAGTTCTTCTCTTTACGTCGTTGAATAGAGTCCAATTCCATTGATGCAGACTCGCGATAATCTAGGTTGCTATATTTCTTGAAGTGGTCTTCTTTTGCGTGATAGTCGATCGTTGATCCAAAGAAGATTCTCGCTCTTTCTTGGGATTGATCGTATCGTTTTTTCATGACTCTCTTATATAGCTTGTCGTCTACGTCGATTGCTATCTTCACTAAGATTTGAATGATGTCGAATCTTGCATCGCTACGCATGAGTTCGTCCTTAACATTCTTCTTTAAGTCTCGTTTGAACATTGTCATTAGTGATGCATTGTCTTAATCGATTAGATTTGCGTATTCCTAAAATTTGGCGACGTAATCTGCTACTAAGATTTTCTATTATAGATGCTAAATAACTCGTTTCGCTATTTGTTTTTCATTGAATATTTCGAATACTCGTCGTAGTTCTTTCTTGAAGACATCGAAGTTGATGAAAATTTCTTCTAGATCTTCTTCATTCTCTAGATGCTTTCGAAGATTTAACTTCAATCAATGTTGAACTCGTTCTCGAAGAAAAGTAAAAGTCAACAAGGTTTTCTTATTTTCTAAAATGAGATAAAACGTAAAGTAAATTTCAACTTGCGTGATTTAATTCTTCAATTCAATTCTATCTTCATAATATTTGTTTGAAGCATTGACCTTAATCTTTGATAAGATTTCTTCTTCATTGTTGATATTGTTGTCGTTATCATCGATCTTTATGAGGTTTAATACGAGTTGTTTTCCTTTTACTATAGAGTTAGAGTTCGAGGTAGAAGCGCGTTAACCTAATACAAACATCCTTAGAGTGTTCAAAGTGTTACGCTAGTACTTTCTACGAAGATATTAGAGAGAATTATGCTATCGAAGAGATTTGTAGGCGTCTTCAAGCAATGCTAGCAATCATTTGATAACAAGGGTTTGCAGCTTTGGCAATCGTAACAATAAGTCAAGACTTAAGATAAGTTGAACACGATTTATAAGAAAGTCGTATTCTAGTTTCTATATACAAAGAAAATACTAATTGTTCGCCTTGCTCGTTCGTCGAACATAGCGAACATAATTGCTCGCAATGCTCGCTTATCGAACATGTTGAACATCATGCTTAGAATGCTCGCTTCTCAAGCATGTCGAACATGATAGTAGATTCGCCCTCGAGGCGTAGAACCTAAACCACTAGTACAACTTTAATAAGCTCGTAACATTATTATTTCGACAAAAGTTTTAATTTCAACAAAAATTTAAATTGTAATCTTAATACTTAATACAACAAATACAACATCAAAAAATTCAACAAAATCGAAAACAATAAAACGAAAATTTGCTATTATAATTTTGACAACTTCGACGACATTAAAGAATTTTAAGAAGATTGCTACTTTAAAAGAATTAACAACATTAAAAAAATTAATTAAGTTAGAAAAAATTAGAGTAGAAGATATTCAATTTATATTAAAGAAAGAACTCGTTTACTTTTAAAACGAAAAAAATAAACAATTAAGATTGTATATTTTTAAAGTTATAAAAGCTAGAATCTTTAAGCTATCGCATAATGCATAGACGCACGAAGAATTCTCACGTATTTATAATAGAATTATAGCTAATTATTACATAAGAAACTTGATTAAACGATTAAAAAAATATTAAAACATTGCTTATTATGTTAGTTTAACAACACAACTAAATATTGTTTGTACGAACAACTAAAGCTCATTATTACAAAGTCGATGATATTTTATATTATTATTATTGATTTTATTCTTGCGTTATCGAAGTTGCTCAACGAATACAATTTTCTTATGTTAATAATAAACAAATTCTTCAAAAGAATTACGACAATAATTGAGAAAACGACTTTCTTAATTAAGAAATAAATTGTTAAGCTTATCGACGCTCTCGCGAATTAAAGTCTCTCTTTATGCATTATTTTCGATCAAGATAGAAAATTTCTATTCGCGTTATAAAAAACAATTTTCTATTTACTAGAAGTTGATTTATTATATTTTATTGCTTATCATTTATAGTTAGATAATCAATTAAAAAAATCAAATTAAATAATCGAAATAACATTGCGTTACTATCTCACAACAAATTTGAGCGCGAATTAAGAGCATTTTGTTATTAGATTGCGTAATATTTTAAACAACTTTAAAAATGCGTTGACAAAAAAATCTTTAAACAAACTAATTTATGAGAAAATCGTTCGCGACGTTCTATTATTAATTGACTTTTACAAAGAGAACATTAACTACGTCGCAAAGAGAGAAAGAAATCAAAAAAAATTGCGAAACTTATAATGTTCGTTAACGTAAAAATAAAACTTCAATACAATAATCGTTTTATTAGTCGCTTATTTTAAGAAAGAATAACAAGATTTTTCTTAAGCTTTATTTCAAATACAAAATTCTAAATTTGAAAAATTCTAAGCCTTTGAATTAGAGAGTAGAATCTTTTACAATTGTAAAAGTCTATAAGCATCTAGCGTTTAGACTAGATTTGCCTCTTAATTAAAAAATTTATTTGATAATGTTTATCATTATGCTAGAATTTGCGTCAAAGAAGAAAGATCTATATTTTAGAATCGTAAATATTAAATTATTGTCTATAAATAATGTTGAAAAAGATAATCGATATAAGTTCGAAAGATTGCTTGATAGACGTGTAACATCGCGCAACAACAAAGATCGAAAAAAGAAAATCGTTCAATATTTAATCAAATAAAAAGATTAAAATCTAACGCATAACGCATAATACCATAAATTCGACTTAAAGAAAACGTTGAATTTAATTAATGATTACTTGAACATTTACGACGCACAATTAGTACAAGAATATCAAAGCTTATAAAGCAACATCGTTTAAGCTAAAACGATAAATAAGTCTATGAAAGTGTGTTTTGTTTACAAAGACTCAAGATTCTTGTTCTAATTGCTTGTCGAAAACGTATTATTACAAAATTGTTTTATAAAAGTGTGTTTGCTTTGTGTTACAAGATTGTTTTGCTTATTATATGTTTTACTTGCAAATAAATATCGAAATTCTTAGAACTTATAGATGCGCAAAACGCGTCAACTTTTCTTTTAATTAAAACACATAGATTGATCGCGTTGACCCGGAAATGTCACGTGCAAATGTTAAGACTCAAGTCAAAAGAAAATCGAAGAATAGAATCGCTTAAAGTAGTTTAGTCGATTACTATAAGTAGTTTAGCGCGCTTCGCGCTAAACTATCTTGAGCGATTCGATTCCAAAAAATCGTCACGACTCGATCTTGGCGTCGAGTCGAACTAGAGGGATGATATCATAACCCGACTCGACGATTAGTCTAAAAACACAACATTAACATCAATATTCTTTATATTATAGCAATAAATTTCTTTGCTTTTGTTCTCGCATAAAAGTATTTATTAAATAGACGAAAACAAATTAATAAAGAGATATTGATTGCGAAACAAAATAACAATCGAGAAATAAAAACTTAAAGAAATCGTTTCTTTAAACGTGCGAAACAACTAATAGTGCGAACGAGAGAAATAGTTGATAATTTAGTCTTGCTTCGCATAGAATTCGCATACTATAACAAGTTAACTAAACGCACAATATAAAAGACGAAAGCAAAAAACGTTACGCAAAATCTTATAAACATCAATGTCGTCTCTAGAGACATAAGACTAGAAATTGCTCTCAAGATTTTTCGAAAATAAAATATTATATTAATAAAAACTATTGTAATTTGTTGATTGTCTTATTACGACAAAGATTTGTCAAAAAACAAATTGCTTAACATGATTAATTAGCAATCTAACAAACTTAAAGAAATCTTTGTCGAAACAATAAAAAAATAGTTTTACAAATTCTAAATCTATTAGATCTAGTCTTATACTTAAGAAAAAAATCAATTGCTACTTTAATTTTTAGCAAATACAAGCTTAAATTATTGTTATTAACGAAGAAGAAATTTATTTGACAAAATTGTTTAATTATTAAGAATTGCTACTTTGCGACAATTACAAACGATTATTAACGCATTTTTTACTTAATAAAACAAAATAAATATCTAAAGAGTAAAGTTAAAACTTTGAAAAAATTGCTTAAAATATGCAACAAAAACAAAAAAAAATTGACTTTTGCATTGTTAATATTGATTGTTTATAATGTAATAATAGTCGCGAAAATTCTTTTCTTTCTAGTAGTTTATTTAAAGATCAAAATTACTATTTCGATCTTGTTAATAATTGATTATCGCAACGAATTTACTAATCTTGAGCATCTTGTTTCTAAGACATAAAGAAAATATTAAACATATTTTGATCTTTGAAATTCAAGTTTATTTGAGATTTTCGATCAAAGTAACGATTTTGAAGATCTTATTTATTTGTTATTTTAAATGCATTCGAAAAAAATAAGAATAAAATCTCTCAAAAAAGAATTTATTATCTTGTTAAAAGTAAAAGCAATTGCAACATTCTAAAAACACAAAGTTAATTTAAAAGCTTTAACAAAATTAGTGTTTTAAAATTCTTTACTTTGTCGATTAATTACATATATATATAACACAAAACTAAGAGCTCGCAAAATATTAAACGCAAACAAAGACTTTTATTTACTTGTAAAAGAAGCATTCGTTATTAATGTTCTTTAGCAATTTGAAGAATATAATAATTTTAAATTAGTTACAATTCTACTTTTCTTTGCATACTACAATATAATAGTAATAGAAATTCGTTTACTAAAATCGTTAATAACACGCGTCTTTTTTAGCGCATTTGTCGAGATTGTTATATTTTTTAATATTACTAGCAATTTAATGTTAACATTCGAAAAAACTCGCAATTTCGCAATCGCGACTTTCGACTCTTCTTTATCTTTTCTTTACATTTGCATTATAACATTAAAATTCGATTTTACAATTTTTATAAATTTCGATTTCGCGAATTTCACAAACTTCGATCTTTCGATATTAAATATGTTAATTACGAATAAAAAGTCGCATTCTCTCTTTTATAACGCGTCGATTTTAAATAAGCTCAACTTTGATAATTCTTCGATCAAGTATTTTTCGAAGAATTTTGCAATTTTGTTCGATCAATAACTTTACGAGATTCGTAACGTCAAGATTGCAATGCGAAAATTATATTAACAAAAAACTTTCGTTAACAAAAAAGCAATAAAAGTCAATGTATTAAATAACGAAAAATTAATTTCTTCTTAGAAATTTATCGACTTAAAAGAATTATTACGTCGTAACGTACAAAAATATCTAGCTCGTAAATAATTTTTAACGCGTCAAAGATAAACATAGTATTTTTGTCAAAGAAAGAAATAAAATCGTTGTCGATAAATTTACGAAATTAACGATTTTTTTTGAGATTTCGTCTCTAGACAAGAATTTAATAATAACAAAAATAAAAATAACAAATTTTCTAAAAACAAGTTCGACAAAGAAGCGACAAAGAAAAAAGCAAAAAACAAGAAGCGCAAAAGCAAAAATAACAAATTTTTTAAGCAAAATATAATCGAAGAAGAAACGAAGAAGTTTAAGACAAAAAAAACGTAAAAGCGACGTCAAAAGAATTAAAACGAAGAACAAAAACAAAGATAAAAAAATTAAGACAAACAAAAACTTAAAAACGACGTTAAAACTAAAACTTGACATCGAGATTTTCTCGAAAAAAGTTGAAGCTTTTAAATCTTTATCAATTACGTTCTTACTTTAAACGAATCGAATAATAACGATACTCGTAAAAGCTTTTGTTGTTATCAAAAAAAATTAATTGCGCATGTAATCTTTAGTTAAGATTGTTTTGACATCTAACTTAATTAAGACAAACAAAAAGAATGTCTTTAAGTTACTTAATGCGATCAAGAAATTCGTAAACAAAATTATTATAAAAATCGTAAAACGATATTTATCGTTCGTTTTTCTTAATCTTACGCGTCTCGAAAAAAAAATTTGATTAAGAACGCTTTGTCGCATATAAAATCTTACGCATATAAAAAAAATCTTAAGAAATTCTTGAAGAAAAAGTCACATTTGCTTAAGGAACACTAAAGATCAATTATTCTTATACTTTATATTTTATTATCTTTTCTTCGTCTTTTTCGATAGTCAATTACTCTAATTATAATTCTTAAAGACGTATTATTAGCGAAAATTCTATTTCTAATTGTTTGTTCTCTCGTAAAGACGAAATTTCTTTTCGAATCAACTTTACTTATTACTACTCGCTTTTCTTTTCAATTGACAATTTTTTAGCATTGTCAAAAACGTATTATTAGCGAAAATTTCGTTCTTGATTGTTTGTTTTTCTCGCTATTGCACTCATAATCTTCTCTAAACTTTGATCGTTTTCTTGACGTTTTTTACTAGACTCTTTTCTTACTATGCGTCGATTTATCGACGATAGTAATTCTTGTCGCCTACGAGAATTTATATCGTCTACGAGAATTCTTTTGTTGCTATCGAGAACAATAGCATATTAAGAAGATTGAGAGCAAATGTTACGATAATCGTACTTTCCTTGCTTAACAAGATATTTCTTAGCAGTTAAGTCTATATTTAGATCTAGAGGACTTTTCTTCTCCTAACTAGCAATTCAATTCTTTCTATCACATTGTGTCCTTCTTTATAGTGCGAGAATCGTACTAGTAATTTATTGTCTTTAATTATAAAAACGCTAGATTATCTATGCAAAGCAAAGCGTTTTATTATCTTAAATCTAATGAATATCTATTATTGCATTTGTATTAAACGCAATACTAAATAAAAGACAAAGTTTTGCACGCGCTATAGATATTTCAAGTATTAAGTTATATTATTTAAACTAGCAAACGCATTCGCAACTTTCTAGATCTATATTAATAAAATATTGCGAGAACTAATTAATATAACTTGCGTAATCTATATAAATAACATACTAATATATAATAATAACTCGACAAAATACTAATGTTATGTTAAATAAACACTAAAACGTCTTCGCGAATATTCGCTATATATTAATCTAAAGAAATGTAAGTTTAATATTATAGTAATTAGATTTTTGAGCTTTATTATATTCTTAAAAGATATATAGATAAAGTTAGAAAAAATTAAAACAATTAAGAAGTAATTTAAATTAAAAACTTATTGTAAACTTTAAATATTTCTAAACTTTGTAAACTTTTATAGACACTTTATATATTATTATTCGAAAAGAATTGTCTCTCTTATTAGTCTATTAAAAGAAAATAAGAATAACAAGAAATTTAATTCTTTTGTTTAATAGATAGCTGAGCTTAAAATAAGTTCATAGCTAATCAGTTGAGTCGTACTTCTTAGTGAACCTAAAAAAGCATATTTACTATTAGCACTTCATAAAAAAAGCATCAATATAACAAATAACGAATTAGTAAGAATATCTCATATATAAACGTATAATTAACTTTGCTTAGGTACATATTTATCATCTTGTACATTTTTATGTGAAATTGGCGACTCTAAATTAGTATAAGTTTTAATAAAATAAAGCAAAGCAAGCGTTTTGTTAATTTTGCAATATTTTTATATTAGCTTTACTACTTTGTTATTACAATTCGAACAAAAAGATTAGAGTAAAAACTAATGCGTTTAACTTTGCAATTGCAAGCATTCTAAATTAACAAAATAACAACAAAAATTAATATTCGATAATATTTTAATTGCGAAAAATAATTTTAATAAAACAAAATTATAAGATGCATAATTAGAAATTACTAGCTATTATAATTGCTTTTAAGCAATAAAGATACTATTTAAAAAGTAATATTTATTTTATTAAGATATATTAAATTAAAATAACCTTAAAGAATTTATAAATTAAAAAAAGCTAAACTTAAAACAAGCTTGTTAAGCGTTTAAGTTAATTGTCTATAACTTTAAAATCTTTTATTGTTCGAATAAGAAAAACTCGACAAATAAATTGTTAAGATATTTTAATTATAAAGAAGTCTTGTTGTTAAATATAAGATTGCTATTAATATTGCAAAACAAATTAATATTGTTGTTTACAAAAACTCGCTAACACAAAGTAGACAAGAGATATTAATTAATTTAACTCTTATATCTTAAAATAAGCTAGCACTATTATTTAACAAAAAGTTGCTAACACAAAGCAAACAAAAAATGTCAAGTAATTTAACTCTTGTATTATAACTAGCAGAAGTACTTACTAGTAACGCAAAGATCTTGCAACTATAAAATAAAAAGAAAGTTCTTAATAAACTAGTATCTTTATTTTAATTAGCTAACATACAAATTGTTATTTTAAGAAAAGTAATTAGAGATATATTAGAGAAATTGTATAAGAAGTCTTAAAAATTAATAAAATTCTTAATTAAGAATCTCTAGATTAAAGATACTTAAGTCGAGAAAATTTATATTAAAATCGAGAAATTGTCTTATTATTAATAAAAAATATAAGCTTTAGATTAAGAAAATCTTATTAGATATAATAAATTGCTCTATATTTTAAAGAATACAATTATTAGAGAAAAGTTAATTCGCAAAAATTATAACAACTCTTTAACAAAATATTTTGAGATTAAGAAAATTCTAAATCTATTTAAAAGAAAATATTTTCAACTTGTTTACGCAAAGTAGATAAAAATATATATTAAAATATATAATATTTATTAAAGTATTAAAGTTTCTTGTTATAAATTGTATAATAAGCTTCGATTCTTACTTATTGCAAAGAAGTTATAAAAGAAAATTATTATAAACTTTGTAACAAGCTTGTTATTAAGCAAGCGTTGTAAAGCTGTATATAACTTAATCTTTATAATAGTTAATTATTGTACAAAAATAATTAAAAATATATCTATAATTACTAGAATCAATATTGTAAAGCTAACGAAATTTTTTTTCGATAAAATTATTTTATGTTTCGAAACATTAACTAATATAGTAAGCGACAAGAAAGTTGTCTTTACTAGTGTCTTCTAATTTGCTATATACTTTTATGCACGAATTAGAAGATAATTAAGTATTGTCTTTTATTCTTAAATAAATAGTTTAATCGAACAACAAAATTAAACTCTTAAGTACTATCTTCGCACTTATATTAATACAAAATAGATAAAGTAAACTAATCTATTATTAATAATAAAATTTGTCTATAACAATAGCTATTATATTTTAGTCGAAACTTAGCTGTTCTATTTAATATACAATTATTATTTGAAGATTTATTATAAAGTTAAGAACAACTTTATCGAAAAAAAAATATTATCGATACAAGAACGCATAAAATAGTTTTATAATTTAAGAAAGGTTTTAACAAAGCATCTTGAAAACGCTATCGCGTAATAGACAAAATACTACAATAAAAAATATAGATTAAAAAGTTTTGTTGTAGAAAATTTAATTATGCTCTTAATTAAAAATCTAAAGCAAAAGAGATCTAGCAAAAAGATATTTCACAAGTATATTAAATTGTTTAGAATTAAAAATGAAAGTAAAATATAGATTTATTATCTTATCTTACTTAATATCTATTAAATTTATAATACTTTTTATATTTTACTCTTAAAGTTATATTTGTATTGCGTTAACAATAAATAGATAAAACAAATATTGCAAACTTTAAAACTTATTAATAACAAAGTCGAATAAAAAATTGAAGAAATTCTAGATAAAACTAAGTTAAAGAAACAAATATAATACAAGATTTAGTAAATAAATTAAGACAAGAAGTATAATTAAGAATTAAGAAAAGAATCTCTTAATAATATTAATAAGTTGCAAAAGAAGTTTAAAGAGCAAATATATAACAAATAAAAATAGAAAAAGTAGCGCAATGCATATTGCGATAACAACAACTATATTAACAATAACTTGCTTAATAGAATATTGCGCAATTGTTGTTGTAATATTGTTGTATTTAATTAGATTTACAATAAAAGACTTTTTTATTTTGTTACACAAAATACTAGAAATAATAGAGTTATCTCTCTTAACATAAATGCTTAAAATATAACTCGTAAATATAGCTATCTAATTGTTTTCTTTTAGTCGATAATATATTGTAGCAACTTAGCAAGCTCTTAACAACTTGTCGAATTTGCTCTAGACAATTATAGAAAGTTTTTAAACTTATTCGAAAATAAGTTGTTAGATTTTGTAAAATTATTTGTAGATAAATCTTTAACATTGTTTAAAGTACTTGCGTTCTCTTAACAAAGTTAAATTGCAAAAGATTTGCTTTGCTTAATCTTTGTTATTTTTGTTGTAAATTTAACCTTGCTATCTATACATATCTTTGCGCTCTCTATTTTCTATAAATATATAAACAAGTAAAGCGCAAACAAAAATAAAAGAAAAGCTTATTATATTATTACTTAACAATCTTGCTAACATCTCGAAATTGTAAAAAGATCTTATTGCAAAGTTGTAAAACTTTGCGAAAGAATCTTCAAAATTTATTTAATTTAAGTTAATAATAAACTTAAAAACAATTTGTTTTAATTTTGTTTTCTTTATTTTTGTTAACAATTTGTTCTTGTTCTTGTTCTTGTTCTTGTTTTTATTTTTCTTCGAATTCTAAATACATATTAATGCACTGCACAATATATCAAAATAGATAGAAAAATATATTAAAAAGCAAGCAAAAATACTTATAGTTAATATATTCTTAAAAAGAAGATTAATTAACTTTTTTGTCTTAACAAAAGTATTATCTTAATCTCTCTTTATATTCTCGAGCTTTTGTTCGAATACAACTTAATATTCTAGAGCGCAAATTAAATCATGCTTGAGTTAACAAATATAAAATTGCGTTCAATTTGATGTCAATAAGATAAACTCTTTATTACGTTGCTAGCTCTCTATATTAAGAATAATACTCTTTTGCAAATATTTTATTAATTTAAAAATTATATTTTCGACTTCGACCATCTTACAATATTTGTTAACAAAAATTTCTATTCGATTTTAAAAGCGTTTAACAAACTAGTAAATATTAGTAGTTGTTATATTATAAGTGCAAACAAAATATATTGCAATATAGCAATTTAACTTACAGTAAAAAATTCTATAATAAATATAGATATTTCTCTCTTCGGAAATATATGCACGCTTGCTTACGCAAATTATATATAAGAGATTATTACAAACTATAATATATTAGTTTTTGTAAACAATAAGATATTAAAATTACTTATTCTTTTAATTTCTTAATCTCTTAGAAGATAAAGATAAAGATATAATAATTTGATATTTGTACTATATATATAAGTCTTATATATTGTTGTTTTTGCAACAATTTATTTACGACAAAAAAGCAATTGCAATTAAAAAAAGTATAAGAAGAAAGAAAAAAAAGAAAAGAGAAACAATAATATTTGTATTTATAATTTATTTAACGTCTATATAACGCTAACTTTATTTTAAATTCTATTTAGAATTTTGACAATAATAACAACAAAGCAGTAATTTATTATAAATTGTTATTGTTATTATTATATTATTCTATAGATTATATTAAACTAAAGCATAAATTGATTTCTATTAGATAGAAGACTCTTTTTCTCTTAATTTCTAAAGAAATTTGAGAAGATTTTTAATAAGCTTTTGTAACGTTAACGCTTAATAGACGTCTTTATCTTGTGTAAAACTAGTATAGCTTCTTATATTACTAGAAATTAGTGCTTTAAGAAAAGAGATAACTATAATACTATAGCGCTATCGACGCGTTAGCGTCTTAGAATATAACAAGACACGTAATCTTAATTGTCTATAAAAGTCTTAAATTGTACAACTTCTCTTTCTAATTAAAAAGCAAGAAGTAGACTCGCACGTTATAACAAGTATTAGATAGAAAAAAAGCTCGTTTCTTGTTGTTCTTCATCAATTAGTCTTACTACTATCTACTTTATATAATTGAGGTATAGTAATAAAAGTTTATTATATCTTACGTCTTAGATATCTTAGTGCGTCAACAAGTAGCAGACGCACTTATGTCTTACATTAATATTATTAATTTGTTTACTTAAGCGCAACTAAGTTGCAAAAGCTACATAAAATTATTATACTTTTAAAACTTATTTCTATTGTTAAAGATATTAAAAATTTATGCAAAGTGTGCGCATTAATTAAGTTTTGCAATAAGAGAAATTATTAAATCAATAAATATAAGATAGTTATTTTAAATCTTGTTTTAATAAATGTTTGCGAATTATTGCTAGCATCAAGACTCGAATACAAATATTTTCTTAAAATTGTTAACAATTATTTTTGTAAAGTATAAGTATTAACAATAACTAGACAAAATTGTAGATACTCTTTATTAATAACAAGATTAAACAAAGCTTTAAAACAAAGTTAGAATACTTGCAATTTGCAACAACAACAATACAAGCTCAAATTAACACTTAATAAATAATATTTATTATTTGATGTTGTGCTCAACTATACTCTATTGTACAATTCTTTTTAAAACAATATTGCTAAACAAGATATACAAATCATCGAAAACTCTATAAGAATTATAATTAAGAAAGCGAAATATAAATTTAATTCTAGTTAAAAGTTGTATAAACAAACGTATATTTACGAAATTACATAACAATTAGATTGCTTATCAACAACAAACTTATTATATCTATAAAGATATTTACTAATGTTAAATTATTTATCAATTATTTGCGCGTATAGGATTGCAAATGCTATTTTTATATAAATCTTAAATCTTTTCTCGCTAGAGACAAAAGAAATAAGCTAATAAATAAAGAACAAATAAAATCATTTCTTAAATACGTTAAGAAAACAAACGTAGTTATTAAAATATAAATATTGAACTTAGATAAAATTATCAAATACAATATTGTTAAATATATCGAAAACAAAAAGAGAGAAAATATTAATCTTAAGATGTATATTAAAACTATTAATGTTCTTTTAAAAAAACAATTTATAGATAGATCTTGCAAAAATGTAGTTAAAAATAAATCTAATTCAAATTTCGCAATATCTAGTCAAAATCTTGCTTAAATTATTTTAAATAAGACTAAGTTAAACAAAAATTAAACTAACAAGTTGATTAATTGTTAAGCTAACAATCTATTTTATTTATTAAAGAAGATACAAGTTAATCTTGTTGCGTTTAAATATAATATTTTGAAAGTTTTGTATATTGCTATTTTGAAAAGAAAACAAAACAATAATACAAAAAACTTAAAAGAGCATTGCAACAAGATTATTTGTATAATAATAATCTTTATAGTTTAAAACATAATTAGTAAAGTAATAATCTCGAAATACAACTTTGCAACTATTAATAAAAAGAACAATATTATCGACAATATTGTTAACAAACTAATTATATCTATATCAAAAACATAAAAAGAGATTATAAACAATCTTATTTGAGAAAAACTATAAACGAAGACTATATAAGCTAAACTACTTGCTCTTGTCGCTAATAATATATAAAAAATTGTTATCTTTTTGCAAAATACTAATATTGTAACAAGCAAATAAGTATTTAAAGCAAAAATATATATTGACAAAATACTAGAGAAACTTAAAGCAAGATTAATTGCAAAAGATTTTACACAAGTCTTCGAAATTAACTACAGAAATATCTTTGTCTTAATTGTTTAAATTCGATGCTTTACAAGTGTTTTTTGTTATTGTTATATTAAGGAATCCAAAATGCTATTAAGTAGACGTTAATAATATCTTTACTAAATCCTTTCTTGAGAAGAAAATCTATATAATATCTTTATCTAAGATAGATGTGTTTTTAAAGTTATAATTATATATTTTACAAAGTTTTTACAATCTAAAGCAAATTGCTTGCAATTAGTATAAATGCTATATTAAAAGGTTTGTTAAACTAGACTTTAAGCAATACAATATTAACTCTTGTTTCTTGTTGTATTTTAAACAACGTATTATTATTTACTATATATTGACAATATTACTATTGTCGTACTCTCAATAAATAATGTTAATTAATTTAAATACAAGTTTTAAAGAGTATTTAAAATCAAGAATCTAAAAAAAAATAAAAAAATTCTTAATATTAAATTACTTGCAATCGAAAAATCAAAATTCTACATCTAAATTAATTTTACTATATAAACGAAATGTTTAATAAACTACAAAAATTTCGCTAACAAAAACAACTTAACTAAATTACTTATAAACAAATACAATTCTCTTCAATTTGTTAAACTAGAAGATAAGCAAATTAATAAACTATTAATATACAATCGAAAGCATTATATATACAATTATCTATACTTATTTAAATATTGCTTTTGCAATAAAATATTTAAGTTAATATTTTGCTAATTCAACAAAGCATTATAACTAAGTCTTGAAGACATTACTTCGATATTTTTGGTTTACTATCGACAAAAGACTAATGTACAACAACAATAAAAGTTTATATATAATAATATATTTTAACTTAGATTACGTTGCTAATAAATTAAATCGAAAACTAATTCTTAAATAAGTATTTATAATAAGCAAAAAATCAATTGCATAAACATTATGCAAGTAGAAGTTAATAACAATGTCTATTACTAAAGTCGAATATATAACTCTATCTATATATATTAAAGAAAGTCTATAAATTATACAAGTTCTAAGAAATACTAGCTATACAAAGTATCTTAAAAATTTATTAAATTATATAGATATTATCAAGAATAAGATATACAAATTTGTATTCTTTATACGACTAATAAAAAACAATTAAGCAACTCTAGTACTTGTTAAAGATGTTTATATTTACAAAAGATTAAAACATATTAATATAATATATTATTATATTAGAGATCTTTGCAAAAGCAACTACATTTGTATTAGTTTTGTTTAAAGTACAAATATAATAGCAAACAAGCTAATAAAGTTATTACTCAAGATAAGTTTAAAATCTTTGTCAAGTAACTTAGATTAATAATTTAGAAAATTAATAAGAGCTAACAAATATATTATTGTTAAGTAGAAGTGTTGCGCAATGCGACGACAATATATTTAAAGTTTGCAAATTAAGACAATATTAGACAAGCAAATCAAAGAGCTACTTATCTAATTTTAATTAACTTGCTTAGCGAGCTAGTTTAAGTTAAATCGATTTGATTCAAGAGAGCTAAATTTAATCGAAACTAGCTTAAAGATTGCAATATCTCTCTCAATCTTTGCTCTTTGTATGTAAACTATCTTCTAGAAGAGTAATACTCTACTACGTTGTTTGTTATATCTTTAAATACAAATTAACAATATATATTAACAATATATATATATATAGAGATAATAACTAATTTACACCTTTATATCTTTTAATTTTTTAGTATCTTTTTTAGATATACTTTTTAACTCAAATAGAGAGTTCGAATTGCAAAATTGCGCTCAATTTCGATTTCTAGATATTATTGAACAAAATCTAAGTTAATTATCTTAAATCGACTAACAAAAGCTCTCTTAATTAATATTAATAAAAAAATTGTTAATGCTAGCAATCAAGAGATTGTCTATATAGATAGCAATAATAGTAGAACTATTCATAAAAATGTATAAATCGAAATTTAATAAACAAAAGTAATACTTCTTTAGAAATATTGCAAAAGTGTTATATTATATTTGAAACAATTGTTTCAATTTATAGAGGGTTTTTCTAAGTTAACAAATCTTTTTGCTTTGTTCAAAACTATAGAGCAACTCGATACAAATCTCTTTGTTAATATTTCTATAGAGAAAAATTGTAACAACGTCTATTTGTTTTAGATTTCAACTATTAATAACAACGAAAACAAAAATAGTCTTGTAATTTTTAATTTTAATTATAACGACAATTTTTTAATTTAGTTTAGATTTTTGCGTTGTTTAAAATCTCTAACAATTTAACAAACTTTATAGCAAAAAATCTTGTTATTAATTTTATATTTAATTTTGTAGATTTATCTACTACAAAGTACGTAGCGTTTGTTAGATACTAAGCAAACAATATATATATTGTTTTTTTTTTGAAAATAATTTTGTTTTGTTTAACTAGCTGTTAGTCTATTTTGTAATAAATATTTGCTATAATTTGAATATAAATTTAAGACTTATATAGCTTTAATAACATAATCTTGAACAATAGAGCAAAAGAGTTTGCAAATTTATTTTGATACAATTAAAACTTCGAATATCTTTGTAGCGCTAGATTTAGATTTTGCAATAATATTAAGCTTTAAAGTATATCTAGTAATGTAGTAACTTTAAAAGACTTATCGAAGCTAATAGAATTAAAAAAAATAGTATTTTTAATATTTAAGAATAACTTCGAAAAAGTAGTACTTTTTAAGCTTGAAGAAGACAAAGTTCTAAATAAAATAAATAGAGCTTCTAGCTTATTATTAGAGTTTCGATTTAATTTAAGAGCAAAATAGCTCTCTATTGCTCTTGTAGTATTATCGCGAAATTTAGGTTAGCTTCTACAAAATTTAGAAACTTGTTAATAGCATTAATAGTATTCGATTATTTAAAAAAAGATAAAGATTAACAAGTATTATTGTTTTAACAACTAATTTGATTGTAACTAATATTTAAACAAAATATTGTTTGCTTGTTGTCTAGTTAATAGATTTTTAATATATGTTAAATCTTGTCTTTATTATTTATTATACAATAGACATACTCTTTTTAATAGTCTATTAGTATTAAGAATTTAATACAGTTCTAAAACTTTTGTTAATTAGTACTTAATTAAATTTTTAGCGCTTCTTTCTACTAATCTATATATTAAATATATTTGTAATTATAGAGATATTTAATACTTGTCTCGAAACAAATAATAAGACATTTAACTATAAAAACAATATTGTAATACAAATTAGCTATTTGAATTATCTTTAGCTAAACATTAATAACTAAATTAATATCTTTTATTATAATATTAGTCTTTTGTATAAGAATTTAATTAAAACGTTCAATACAATTGTTTATTTCGAAAGAGTCAACAATAGTAGACTTTGTATATATTTTGCGCTTTTTGCGTTAAACTTTGAAAACTCTATTTATATATTAATTTCTATTGTTAACGCAAATACAAGTGTATTTGTTATCTTTATATTTAAATTCGTCAATATAGCGTTTAAATAAAACTAAAAGACTAGCTGTATTTTTATTTTTAAAATATTTTATTTGTAAGCGCTTAATTTTATTATTTAGTTAAATATAGATATAGCAAATACTATTGAATTTGTCTACAAATATAGATTCTATAATATTAATATAAATAAGATTGTTTTTTTTAGCAATTAGACTTAATAGAGACTCGATAAAATATTACTTTGATTTTTGCGCAAATATAAAAAATGCAAGTATTATTTGTCGAGAGCTTTGTAAGATTAAAAATATTTCTTCGAGCAAACTAATAGATATTTTGTTGGTCTAAATAGTTAAGACGCTTGTATTATATAGTTATTGTATTTTTATTAATTGCTAATAAAGCAACAACAAAAACAAAAAATATAGTAAATATCTTTAGATTTAGAAAATAAAGATTAAAGTTTTATTTGCTCGGATTTGTTAAGCGTTAATAAAGAATCTATAATTCGTAATTCTTTGAAAAATACTAGCGTTTTTGATCTAGCTATAGAAAATTATATTGTACTAAGAGTTTAATATATACTAGATATTATAAATAGTAATATATCGAGTTTTGCTATTTTTGTATCAAATAAAAAGATAAATAGTTTCGACATCTATAGCAATTAAAGTACTCTCTATATTCTTTATTAATCGATAGAATATTGTCAAGTAGAACACAAAGATACTAAAACTCTCTATTATATATTAATTGCATTTAATATTAAAGACTTACTTAAACAATTAATAACAAAAGCTAGCATAATATTTATAGATAAAGACAATTCGAAAATTGCAAATAGAATTGCTATAACAACAAAGATAAAATAAGAATTATAAACTATTGTTTTAGTAATCTTTTACTCTTTGTTATTGTTGTTCTTGTTCTTATTAAACTTAAACTAGTTTTTGTTTTTATTTTTTATAAATTTGAATTTAAATTTCTTTCGATCTTCTTTTTAATTATTATAATTTTGACAATGCTTGTTTTTACTATTGTTTTAATTTTTATCGAAACTATTGCTTTTTAAAGCAAGATATAGTTTTGAATACAAATTCTAGCAATTTAATTCTTTATAGTTTATCTTGTTGTAGCTTGTATATTTCTTTTGTTTAATATATATAGAGTTGATATTATTAATAACAAAAAGAGTGTCTCTTATAATAATAACTAGTCTAGTAGTTGTTGTAAAAACAAAGAGATTATTAATAACTAAAATATCTATTAAACTAATATGTTAAATCTTGTAATTGTAAACAATAGCAAACAACTTTTGCTTTTAAATTCTATCTTTATTAAAGAATTATGCTTAGATATTTATCAATTAATAAAAGAGCAAGCAAAATTGTTAAAATTGACTAAATATTTAAAGATAAGCTAGTTCTTATCTATAGCTAAATTATCTAAATAAATAGATAATTTATTAATAATATTGCGAAATTTAATCCTGTATTTGTTAATATTTTGACAACTAATAGTCTTGAGAGACTTAAATTTAACAAAAGTTCTTATTAGTATACTTAATTCTTTGGGTTACAACTTATCTCAAATATAGATTCTTGATTAGAAATAAGATCCTCTTAAGTTAAACATTTAACTCGGGATAATCTTTGCATATATTGGGAATAAACACAATATATAACAATTGAAGATAATAAAATATTGAAAAAAGAATTAAATATAAGCATAGCATATATTAAGTATCGATTTTCGAGAATAAATATATTATTGATATACAAGTATAGTATATATTGAGTATTAACTTTCGAGAACAAATATATTATTAATATACAAATATAACATATATTAAGTATTAGTATTCGAGAATAAATATATTAATTACAAAGTTACGACGTAGATTTACTAAGCTAAATATATATTTAGTATTAACATAGATTTAAATATCTAAGCGTATCGAAAATTACGCGTTAATATAAGACGTAATCTAGATATATATTTAGTATTTGTATAACATAGTCTAGACTTAAACAAATTTAAAGTATTAACTTCGACAAAGTTACTAGTATTCTTTGTCGAATTAAAATATTGTCTTTGTGTCTTTTATTTTTATTTTTTCTAATTATCTATACAAACTCAATATATATTTTTGATTTTATAAAATATATTTTAAATATATTTTAAGATTATTCTTATACAAAGATCTTAACATATACTTAGTATAAACGTTATTAATTAGATTGTCGATCTTAGAATCTATTATAATAATACTCAAATTATTAATGCAATAAATTTCTCGACTTTCGATATATATTATAATAAGCATATATAGAGCTTATATATAACGTACGTTTACTAATTTATTAAGATATATTTTTATTTAAATCGAAACTTTATATCTCTAAGTAAATATTAATTTACAGCATAATTTTTGCTAGATATATACTAAGTCTATACTTAGATTAAGCTAAATATATATAAGAGTAAAATAATATTAATAAATAATTACTCTTTATCTAAATTAAGTTTATACTAAATATAAGCAATATCTATATTAAAAGTCTTGAAACAAAATGATAATCAAGAATAATTTTATTTAAGCGCAATATATACTAAGTATTAACAAAGACATCTAATTTTAAAATTCGCATATTGTTATTTAATTCGACTGTATAAATATTATAGATTTTATTGCAACTTAGTATATATTAAATATAAGCAACTATAATATTGTTATAAAGAACAATTAAATATATAAAATAACTTTTATTGTAATTAATTGTTAGTTGTTTATATATTTAATATCGACTAAATCTATACTAGATTTATGCTAAACAATAACAATTTTTTAGTTACAATATTATATATATATATATTATATTAACGCAAGTAAGCAACTATACTTCTCTTTATATATATAGTATAGACTAAGTATATTTAGTTGCAAATTCTAATACTAATAATATATTAATTAATATATATTATCTTGTCGAAAAGTGTATAATTTTTTTATACTTAATATATATTGCGCTTATATTATAACAATATACTTAAGTTGTAAATTTAATTTAAAGATTAATATAACGCAAGTTATATAATTGAGTCGAAGTATATTTAATGCAAGTATTAACTAGACTAAACTTATATAAATATAAATATAAGTATATAATAAATATACTTATATATTAATATATTAGCAATATAAAGTATATTGCGTAAATTAAGTTCATATTAAGCATAAATATAACTTAAGCTTCGCAATTGTTATAATTTAGTTCTTTTCTCTCTATATAATATATAGTTTTATTGCAAGATAAGTTTATTTTATACTTCTTATATGCGTAATTTAGTTTATATTTCATTATTATTTATATTATATATAAATGCTTATTTTATTTTTTAAGTATTCGATTATATATTATATACGCATTAACTTAATATATATTAGATTTGTATTAATACAAACTTCAAAGTTGCTTTTTAATTATTGTTTATTATTTTTCGAAAATTAATTTTTCAATATTAAGTCTTTTAGCAAAAAGTATACTTTTAGATTAATTTTAAATAATACTAAGTCTATACTAACTTATTCTTAGTGTCAAACAAGTATTGCAATTAAGAAGTTTGTTTTTGTATATTTCGAATTGTCGATTTGTATATTTAGATTATATTTAGATTAATATTCTTGTCAAAAATTCTTCAATCTCGAGTAAAATTTTTTATTCTTTTTTATACTAAAATTATATTAAATAAATATTAGCGTCTACTAAACGCAAAGTAAAGAAACTTGCTAATAGCAATATATTTAAGATCTTAAGAACTATTAGAGATTTATACTTTATATATATTCAATATATATCTAGCTAACAAATAAAGATACATATAAAAGCAAAAAATTTAGTACAAAAGTCTTTGCTAATATATTAGATTGTATCTAATATATATTAAACTTATATTTATAATATGCTCAAATAACAATTGTAACAAAATTTGTGACTCTTAGAAAAATAACTTTGTTATAATAGAATTATATTTTGTTTATATTAAGCTTATATATAGTCTCGAGAAATATAAATTTCGAAATAAAAAATTATAAATTTTCGATTACTTTATATATATCGAGTTTATACTAAACTTATATATAGCAATTAACAATAGCAAATCAATTTTATCTTTTAGTAAATACAATTATCTCTTTTGCAATGTTAATTATATACTAAGTTTATATATAACTCATACAAGTATTACGTTAATTATTGACATATTTACAAAGAAATTAAAGAATAAAAATATCTTTACTGCTTATATCTTGTATATACTAAGCTAAAGTTAGCATAAATTAAAAATAAAGAGCTTGTAAATCTAATAAGCTAAATACTAGACTAAATACAAATTGTACTAATATCAAGTATAAGATTTAATAATATGCTTTAATATTTAAGATGCGCAATATATACTACTTATATTGTCGAATTTTTGTTTGACTTTTCTTTCATTAACTAAATTAATACTTATTATATATTTGATTTGTGCATAACTATTGCAATAACTACTTTTAAACAAAAAATAAAATATTTTTCTAATAATAATTATGCTCTTGTGCAAGTTTAGTATATATTATACTTAAGCTTCTTATATATCTTATTTCAAAACAACGTTTTTAATATTAAAAAATTTTCTTCTATGCCTAGATTTTATTTGCGCTTTGCTTATATTTAGTCTCTTTATAATCTAATTCTTTTATAAATTTCATTTATTTTTTATAAAAACTTTTCTTAGATATTGCGAGTCTTCTTATTATAGTAATACAATATTTCTCAATAGATATTAAGCGTATAATTAGTATAAATTTCTTGTATATAATCTTATTGTCGATTGATTTTTCTTAATTATTGAGCTTTCAACTTATTGAAATACTTTTTAAAAAATCGATTTTTCTTATAAAATTTATATAAGATGCGTTTAAATATATACTATAATAGTTTAATTAAAAGCTTTAAATATCTAATACTATTCGATATTTTATACAAGTTATAGAATTAGAAGACAATAATAATAATTATATAGAAGTCTTTAAAGAAATAAATATTAAATTTATATTAAGTTTATCTTTGTTGTTGTTTTAAATTATTAATAGTATAAAAGCTTTTGCTTATATTAAGCTTAAGTTAAGAGTATATTAAAAATTTGTATTATAATTTTGTTTCTTGCGTTGTTTACGTTTGTCGAAATATTGTACCCAATCTAATCTAGTGTTGAATACTATCTAGTTCGACACTACTTGACCCAACATCACGTGATCGAATTAGATAGCATCGATCAATGTAAATAGTCGAACAAGATTTCTAGCTTCTACATAGTAATTAAGCGTTCTATCATCTATTATTTTGACAAGTTATAAGCTCGAAATAGAGCGAGAAACTTATCTACTTGTTAATCAAAATACTTGAAGCATAACTAATAAATCAAATTAACAATAAACTTACAATTACTATTATTAGTTAAGTTCTCATTTATTTCTAATATACGAAAGCTAACAATCAAATCATCTTAATATTTAAATTAGTCTTCAAGAACTAGAATATTAATATTATGTCTAATACTATCAAAACAATAACTAAGAGATTGTCAAAATTTGTCAAACAATTGATCGCTCAATTATTCGAACGACTAAAATCTTTAATTATCAACAATTGAATAATTGATATCTAGTTAAAGATTCTAAATACGAACGTCTTACTAAAGAAGACTAATATAAGTCGTAAAACGACTAAGTTTATCTTATTTGCGACTTGTCGTTTTCGTCAAAGAACGCTAATTACTTTTAACAAATATTTATCAATAATAAGCTTTAAAAAGATCGAAGAATCAATTATGTAACAATTATATAACTAGAAATCGATAACTAGATAATTAATAATTAGTTGAAGACGCGTTATCAAAACGAGACAAAACTTTACTTTAACGCATTAATAAGAAAGCTAAGTTACTTAATCTTTTTAATCTTTGTTTTTTTGTTTATTGCAAAAATTTCTTTATCAACGATCAAACAAGTTAACTCGCTAGTTCAATAATTAAAACGAGTGCTAGTTAACTTTTCTTATTACGATGTACAAAACGAATTAATAAATTGAATCGTGAACATACTTCGAAGATCGAAATAACTTTATTAATTATTTTAGAAGTAGCGCGAAAGATTTAGATTAAAAAGATTAACTTTTAATTTTGTTAAAATAAGAAAACTAAGAAGATCGATTTAACGATCGCAAAGATGCAAAAGAGCGTTGTTATCTTTATAACTATTAAGATCAAAAAGAAGAATAAAGAGATCAAGTAATTCGACTAAATTCTAAATAATCAAAGAGTTTTATCTACAATCAAGCGAAAACAACAATTTAATCAAGAATTATTCGTTATCAATACGTCTTTATTTGTTAAACGAATCAAGTTTATCAATTTTACTCTTATCTATATTTGTTATAATCTTAAAATAGAACGACAAGATTACAAGATTTTCTTGAGAGCTTATTAATCGATTATCTATTAAGACTTTATTCAAACAATAATTGACAAGATTGATTAATTTGACATTGCTAACGAAAAGAAGTATACTTAACTATCTTTTTTATTTAAACTCTTCGAAGAGTATCTATTGAACTAGATATCTAATTCGAGATTTATTGACTCGTTTGATCTTTGTAATTTAATAGTTAAAACATTTTTATTAAAAATTTTATTGCGCAATCGTGCATCTTTACTACATTTACTGGAACTTAAATTCAACATATATTAAGTTGACGCATAATATTTATCTCTTAATAAAGTTATATCTATATAACAATATAATATAGAAATTGATTTAGAGTTTCGATTTTGCATAAGTTAAATTAATACTTAACATTAATTTTTGCTCGAATAAGTAATTCTTAAATTGCAACTCGAAGATACATAAAAAATCTTAATATCAAATTTCGAGTTCGTATTTATGCTAAATTTATGCTTAAAACTAGATATGTTTAAAAAGAACGTATTATAAGAATTTTTCGAATTATAAGAAAGATATAATTGTTGTCAATAGTATATTGCAACTTTGCAATACTTTTTGTTTTAAGTTTAATTAGCTATAAGAACAAGCTACGCATATGTTAATTATACGTATTTTTCTTAATTAGTTGAGCAACAATTCTAGTAAATTTATTGCAATTGCATTAAGTAAATAAGATTTCTCTTTCTATCTTAAAATTGTCCTTGTTAAATATCTCTATAATATACTTTCTTATTTTGAGCATAAAATTAGTATAAACAAAGCTTAGTCTTATTACAAATTTTATCTAAATATAGAAGCAAGCAAAGACAGCTTTTGTTTTGCAAATTTATTGTCTTAAAAGTAATTATTTTCTTCTATATTAGTATAATTACAAGTTAATATTTATTAATACAACAACATCTTTGTTTTCTCTTTGCATAATTTAGTTAAAATTTATTTTATCTTTTAATACTTAATTTACGTCTTAAACTTAAAATATAATATATTTATATTATTTATGCGCTAATTTAATTTGTTGATAGTCTTAGCTTTTTAGAGTGGTATAATAAGATAAATTGTCAAACAATTAGAAAAACGTTTTTGAAAATTGCGCTTAATATATTTTTAATAAAAGACTAGTATATACTTTAAATACTTGTATTACTTTTGCGTAAAATTTAGATTGTGAAAATATTCTTCAAACTTTAATAGTTTAAAATATTGTAATATAAATTAAGTATAAGTTAAATATATTTCTAGCTTGTTTTTTGTTTATATTTATTGTAAATATTTGCAATTTGTTATTTTTGCAATCTATATAAGATATTTAAATTATTTTGCGCGTTGTTTCTTGCAAAGTTTTAAATATTTTTGTAAATATTATATAATAATTCTTTGTAATATTTATATTAATTTAAGTATAATAACATATATTAATATCTAGTGCAATCTTAGTATATATTAAATGTATATTAAGTTTGCGTTAAATTTACAATAATAATTCTTGTTTTAATTAAAAATATTGTACAAATTTGTTTTACCTTAAACTTGTTCAAAGACAAAATTTATTTTAAAATATAATTGATTAATAAAAATTTTAACTTAAGTATATATACAATATACAATAATATATTGCTAAGAATTTTTGTTCAAATATATAATACTTTTAATTTATTTTTTCTTTAAAATACGCAATTGATTAAAAACAAATTTGTGTTCGATTTCTACTATATATAAGTTTAATCTATATATAACTTAAGCAATATATAAATTAATTCTTTAAAATTGCTTTAATAGAAAACTCTTTTAATTTTTGTTTGCAAATTAATATTGCAATACAATCTTTTATATTAAGACTATTATATATAAAATATAAGATAACATTGTTATACTTAATATATAAATTAAATATTGTAAAAAAGATAATAAAGAGTTTTATAAAATAAAACATTAGTCTAAATACAATATATATTAAATATAGAATTAATTTATACGTTGTAAGATATAATAGATTTTGTTATTTAATTATTTAAATTATATTATCGACAATTTCTCGAGATATTTTAATAGAATACAATAAATAATAAGTATGATTTTCGCATACAACTAGCATTAAAAACCAAAATTACTCTTACTTACTTAAAATATAAATATTTAGTTACGTATTGCAGATGCTAATTTTGATTTTGTTGCTTTTTTGTAAATAATTAAATTCTATATATATTTAATATATAATAAGTGCAAGTTCAAGCTATAACTAAGTGCAATTCTATATATATTGCTACAAACTATATTTTATTCAGATGTAAAGATACTTAATATTAATGCGTACTAAGTTTGTATTAATAGTTTAATTAATATATTATAATTCGATCTTCGAAAGTAAAGAACAATTAATTTGTTAAATCTATACAATTAGACTATACTTAATATAAGTTAGATATAAGCCTACTTTATTAATCTTAAATATTATCGACTCTTAATTCTTGCATATACAAGTTATAAACTCGAAATAAATACAATATATACAATATTTTTGTCAATTGTAAAGAAATTTGTAATATTAAATTTTTGTTCGACATTTTAATTGTGTCTTAATATTTATAATGTACGTTAATTAAGTCAAGTAACAACAAAGACTATTGATATTTTTAAGTTTAACTCTATTATATACAAGATATGTGCAAAGAATATCTAAGTATACGTGTTTGCAATATTTGATATCAAAATATTTGAAACTTTATTGTTAAGCTTTGTTTGCTTTGTTCTTCTTTTTAATTTCTAACAATAAAAGAGCAACTTAAATAATTTAATATCGATTGCTGCAAAAAGGAACTAAATCTATTACTTAATATTAGTTTGATATATTTTAAATATTAATATAGTATACATTAAATATATATTTGTTAATTAGCGCTCTAATTAATATATTAATTAACGTAACATCTAATATAACGCTTTTTCTATATACAAAGTAAAGAATTTTCTTTGTATATATATATAAATATATCAATATATTATAGTAATTTTACACTTCTAATATTACAACTTAATTGCGTTCTTTAGTTGTAATTGTTATTCTATTAATATTAATAAAATTTTGCTTAAAATTAATATAAACTCAATATACAATAAGTATAGATTACAAAAATACAATCTATCTCTTTAAGTTTTATAAACAATAATTAATAAAAATTGCAATAACAATTTAATGCAGATTTGTTCTCTTTGTTGCTATTAAGAGCAATATTATTAATATTAGAAAAACTTAATATTGTATTTAAGTTAATATAAACAATATTTTCTTTTAGATTTGCAAAATTCTATAATATTTAGCTTAATCTTAGTATATATAAGATATATTTGTAATCTCAACTTTGTTTATTTATTGCAAAATTGCTTGTTAACTTTTCTAATTTGCAAGATTTTTAAATAATAAAGAATTTTTATCTTTTGTAAGTACATAAGCAATCTTAGAAGAGAACAACAAACTTTTATTAAAAATATATATATTGCAATTAAGATTCAAACTAAGTATAAGCAAGACTTAAGTATAGTATAAATGTAATTTCGAGACTAAATTATACAAATAACAAATAATATTTAGTTTATATTAAGTATAAGAATAATTTGTATTACAACAAAAGTTAAATCTTGCAATTCGAAAATCTATTTTCTTGCATTATTAAACTAAGACGCAATATTAATTTTAAATAATTCTAAAATGCGCAAGATATATATCTAGTTTATATTTAATATATATTGGATCTTGTTTGCGTAATATCTTGTTTGCGTATTAAGAAATTTTTCTCGTATAAAGCAACGTTTATACTTTGTATAAGATAAGTATATGCGTCTATTCTAGCAACAAAAATAAAGAAGATCGCAATATTTATGCTAGATATATGCGAAGATTATTCCGAATCGAATATTTGATCAAAAATAAGCTTATCTCGAGTTAGAGATTTGCATTCGAGATAAGCTATATGTTCTTAATTCTTTAAACTTGTATATTTGAACAATCTTTTAATAAAAAAAATCAACTAGATCGATCTTTTTAATATTGTAATATAGGTTTTTATTAACAATATTTTAAAGCGTATTTATGCATTTCTTATTGCTAGCATTCTAATTAATTTGTTTTTAATAAAAATATTGAGCGAGTTAGCAAATCTAATATCTAAATTAATATATTTTTAGAGCTCAATTTGCTTAAGAATTTCAAACAAATTTTGTTTTTAAACAAGAAAATCTATACTATTGTTAATTTTAGCAATTTGTTTAAGAGTTGCAAAAGATAACACAAAGATACTAGTGACTATAATAGTATTAATATAATTTGTTATTTTAGAGTTATATTAATAGCTTGTAAACAATAAGTAATACTACTAGTAAATATAGTAAAAATGCGCAATTGCGCAATGAAGATCTTGATAAAGATATTCTAGTTATTAGATTACAAAAATTAAGTAAATTAATAGATTTCGAATTAGATATTTAATTCGATAGATACTCTTCGAAGAATTTAGATAAAGAAGATAGCTAAATATACTTTTTTTTGTTAATAATATCGAGTTAATTAATTGTGTCAATTATAGTTTGAACAAAGTTCTAGTAGACAAACAATTAATAGATTTTTGAATAGATTTTGTATCTTTGTTATTTTGTCTCAAGATTGTAACAAATATAGATAAAAGTAGAATTAATAGATTTGATTTGTTTAATAGATAAAAATATATTAATACTAGATAATTTTTGATTAAATTGTTGTTTTCGCTTAATTGAAGATAAAACTCTTTAGCTATTTGAAATCTAATTAAGCTACTTAATTTCTTTATTTTTTTCTTTAATTTTAACAATTATAGAGATAGCAATGCTCTTTTGCGTTTTTGTAACTTTTAAATCGATCTTTCTAACTTTCTTATTTTGATAAAACTAAATATAGTCTTTGCAATTTGAATCTGTTGTATCTTCGCAATAATTAAGATTTTTTCAATTCTTTTATTTAGATAAGATTGAATGTTATTTGATCGAAAGTTGTATCTTGATATTGCTTTTAGAGTAATTGCTAAAATTATTTCTATTTTTGAAGTATATTCGCAATCTACTAGTAGTTTATTGATTTGTTTTGTACATTATAGTTAAAAAAGTTTATTAGCACTTATTCTAACTATTAAGCTAACAAATTAACTTGTTCGATTATTAATAAGAGAATTTTGCAATAAATAAAAAATACAAAGATTAAGAAGACTAAAAAATTTAGCTCTCTTATTAATGCGTTAAAGTAGAATTTTGTTTTGCTTTAATAATATATTTTCGATTAATTATTAGCTATTTAATTATCGATTTCTAGTTATATAAATGCTATTTGGCTAGTTCTTCGATCTTTGAGAGCTTACTATTAATAGATATTTGCTGAAAATAATTAGTATTTTTCGACAAAAGCAACAAGTTGCGAATAAGATAAACCTAGTTGTTTTAACAACTATATTAGTTCTTTTTAGTAAAGTATTTGTGTCTAAAATCTTTAACTAGATGTTAGCTGTTCAATTGTTAATAATAGAAAATTTTAGTTGTTCGAGTAGTTGAGCGATCAATTGTTTAACAAGTTTCGATAGTTTTTTTTAGCTATTGTTTCGACAATATTCGATATAGTATTAATATTTCAAATCTTGAAGACTAATCTAGATATTAAGACGATTGATTGTCAATTTCTATATATTAGAAATCAACAAGAACTTAATTGATAGTAGTAGTTGTAAGTCTATTGTTAGTTCGGTTTACTAGCTATGCTTCAGGCTTTCTAACTAATAAGCAGATAAGTTACTTGCTCTGTTTTAAACTTATAACCTGTCAAAATAATAGATAATAGAATGTTTAGTTACTATGTAAGAGCTAAGAAACTTGTTCGACTATATATATTGTTTGGTGCTACTCGACCCGATCACGTAATGTCGGGTCGAATAGTGCCGGGCCGGGTAGTCCCCGACACTAGGCCAGATTGGTCACAGTATTCCGACAGATCGAAATAGAGATTTCCCAAAATAAACTAAAACTTTAAATTTAACTTTAAACTCTAAACTATCAATAGATTTAATAGAAAGACGTCTAAACAACTTTACGTATTGACGAATCAACAATTTATATACTTTGCTACTCGCCATTCTAGTAATTGAAAACTCAATTGGGCTAGCTTCGGAACTTAGATATTTTTTCAAAAATTGAATATTTTCTTTATCAAAATTAGCATCTATAAGCATCTATAGATTAAACAACTATTGTTCAACCGTTGTTCAACTATTAAAAAATCAAATTTCTAGTCTTAAATCGTTGTCTAATCGTTGTTCAACTATAGAAAATCTAAATTTCTAACTTTAAATCGTTAAACAATCGTTAAACAACTATATAATATTTAGATTCCTGTTGTTCAACCGATATACAACTATTGTACAATTGTTGTTTTTATTAGTAGAAAGCCCTAGACGAAGTATTTAAATAACTTGTAGTATGGCCAATACTATACAAAAAAAAACCGTGTTTTTACCATGGTAAATCGGTAGTAACACGGTAGTAACACGGTAGTAACACGGTAGTAACACGGTAGTAACACGGTAGTAACACGATAGTAACACGATAGAACTCTAGAGCGGAAATAATATTAAATACGATTGTACAATCGTAGAAGTCTAAGTTATACAAATTTGATATATTCTATCAAATCCAATTTACTATCGATTTACTACAGGTATAAAACGAGTGCTAGTCGACTAATTTCCAATAATACGTTAGTGTTCTGTGCGTGTTATTAGTAATTAATTTTGCTTTGTAAGTCAATGTTTTTTTTTAATTTAATAAAGTATCTTTGTAACTAATATCTAATATACATTAATGTAGTAGACAATCGTTAGTAGGGTTCATCTAATCCGCGTATATGATTTTCGTAAATCACGTGATTTTGTTATCTAAAATATAATGGCATTGATAGTCGCGACGCTAGAGACTTCCCAAAAATCTTAAACATCAAATTTAAGATTAAAACTCTAAATTTATAAATAGAAGAATAGTTTAAGAACTTCACGAGTCGACGACTCAACGTTTTGAGAACTTTATTTTTTGACAATGTTTTTCGAAAACCTCAATCGGGCTAGCGTGGGGACTTAAAACACAAAACTTCTAAAAAAATTAAGTTCTTTTATTATTTTTTTCCCCATAATTAGCATCTATAGGCATCTATAGATTCTATAGTAGTATCGCGATAATAACATCGTAGTACCACGATAGTACTACTAGCTTACTACTAAATCCGTAATATAGCAGTAGTACTATCGTTATACTATCGTGTTTTTTTATCTATAGAGGGGCATCAAAGTATACAATTAATTATTATTAATAACAAAATCTTAAAGAATAGTATTGTGCTACTATATATTTATAATAAAAAGAATTAAAGTTCTTAGTTCAATACCTATACTATAGATCGAATTTGACAAAATTCTAATGAAAAAGTACAAAAAAGTTTATTTTGACAAAAGATCTAACTATATATTACTCTTAATAGAACAATTAAGCTGCTAATTTATTATATTTTTCTATATTAACAAGTTAATTAAAAATAAAAATAAATTAGTAAATATTTTAAATATTTTTATGTAATATAGTACAATTACTACTAAAGATTCGATTATAGATTTAATTTTGTATTAACAAATTTAGCTAGCAAGATTACAGATTAATATATTAATAAGAAAGCAAATATCGAGTTAAATTACAAAATTATTAGATATAAAATAATTATAAACAAATAACAAACAATAGAAAATCCAATTACTATACTCTAAAATATTGTTAAAGCAAACTAAAAGAACTTAGTATATATTTAAATACGAAAAAACTAAATATTTAACAAAATTTTAAAATAATTAAGATTTAGATTGAAAAGCTTAAATATTAGCTCTAAAACTTAATAGATATATAGATAAATTTATATTAAAGTAGAAATTAAGCTCCAGATTATATTTCTAATAAAATTAAAAGCTGAACTTTTTTATATAAACAAATATTTATAATATTTTATTAATAAAAAGAGTTTCGAATCGATTAAATCTAAAACTTAGTTACAAAAGATCAAAATCAATTATTTTAAAGCTATCAAAAAATAAATAGTTAACAAAAATATATTTTAAATACAGGATTTCTAATAAATAAAATAATAACAAAAAAAATAACAAAAATATTAATAATTTTTTTGTTAACATTATATACTATATCTTTTTACAAAAAGATATTGTTAAAAAATCTACTTGTTAACAATATTAAAATATCTTCGAATTTAAAAACAAGCTTTATATCTATATACAATTGTGTAAAAAGAAGAACTAACAAAAGCTTTTAAACTTTATTCGACAATATTTGTTCTCGAAACTAGCTTTTCCAAATATAATTGCACAAAGAATAATAATTTTCTTAACAATATTTTTTAAAGAAGACAAAATAATATTTAGAGCGTAATATTATATTACAACAATAATTAAATACAATTTTAACAATATATTAAGTCTCTTTTGCATAAATTTTAATTATAATAGATTTATAATAGATTACGCTTTTGCAAAAACAAAGATATTTAATATAGAAATTAAAGCATATCTTTTAATTCTATTAAAAGATATTGATGCAACAAAATACATTTCGAACAAATAATTCTTTGTAAACGTCTATTTGAAAAGCAAAAACAAAAATAGTAACAAAATAATTGTCTACATTTATTACGAAGTTTACTTAATAAATAATTTTAAAACAAAATTTCTTATAGATATAAATATTTTAGAATTGAAACAAATAGTTATAAATATATTAGATCGAAAACTAAAATTCGAATTTTGTAAAGAATCTTAATATTTTGCAAAATAAAGATTAAAAACAATATTTAAATTTGTCAGACAATTTGTACAAAAAAAAATTGCAAAATTAATAACAAAAATTGCAATAACTTTAAAAGAAAAACATTAACTTTTTAAAGATTTTTTTTTTCGAATCTACAATATTAAATATATATATTTGTTTTATAAATATAAAATTTTATTTTATTAATTTTTGCAATAATAAAGAAATTTTGCAGAAACTTAATAATTGTTGTTGTATTAAATATATTGTAAAATACAAAAATACAAAAATACAAAAATATTATATTGTAGAGAAAAAGAATTATTTTTTGTAACAATATTTTTCTTTAAAGATTGTTTAATTCTATTTGAACTAAATTTTGCTAAAATATATATCTCTTAAAAGATTATTTTAAAAATAATAGAAATTTAGCTAAAAAACAATATTATTATTTATAGATTATCTAACAAAATTGCAAAATATATTAAAATAATTAATTGTTATTTAAGAATTTAGAAAAATGTTAACAATACAATAGATTTTTCTTTTAAAAAATGTATAAAGATTTCTATAATAATTGATTAACAAATTACTATTAACGTAAAATTAGTACACAAAGTTTATTTATTAAGTTAAAAGTTAAAAATCTTAATTAATAATAAGATGAACAAGATATATGCACAAAACAAACTAAAATAATTCGAAAATTTTATACTTTTCGAATTTTCTACTTTTGTAGTATAAAAAATTGTATATATTAATTTAGAGAAAAAGTTTATTTAAAAAGACAAAACAATAGTTGATATTCGAAATCTAAACGCTATAAATGTTACAAATTTGCATTTTATGCTATTGCAAGAAAATATAACAATTAAGTTACAAAATTGGTCTTATATTACAATTGTAAATAACAACAATTAATTTTATTAATTTTTACTAAAAAAAAATATCGAAATTGTTTTACAATTATATTTTGTAAAAAAAAAGAGCAATCGAATATAACTGTTATAAATTTCAAAAAATTAATATTGTATATTTAGAACAAAATAGACAAATTTCTTAGATTTTATTGCAAGTTCTATAAATATTATATTAACAATATTATAGTTTTTTCGCGCAATATTGCTAAGCATTTAACGCATTTTAAGATTATCTTTGCTTTATTTTCTTAAAATTTAAGAAATTATATATCGAATATTTATTACTAATATTATTGAAATAGCATATCGATAATTTAGATCTTTAAACTTTTAAAAAAAAATTTATTGCATTAAAGAAACTTAGTTTCTCTAAAATATTAGAAAACTTAAAGATTTATTTAGAAATAATAAATCAACTTCGATCGAAAATTGTCTATTATATATAAATAGCAAATGTTCTTTAAGACTTTAAGATAGATTTGTCAACAAAATCTTTAACTAAAAATAAAAAAGTTTGCGTATAATATTGCAAGAATACTAGTATTATTTTCGACAATATAGAGTTGCAAAGCTTTGAAATACTCTAATAGCAACTAACAAAAAACAATATTTTCTATTATTATAATCTCTAGAGACAAAAGTATATTAATGTAGATAAATTTAAGAAATATAAATTCGAAATCTATATCTATTATGTAAAAGATAATCTTAATATAGATTTCTTTTAAACAACTAATATTTAAACTATAACATATCTTTTTAAGCTTCTAAATAACGTTGAAAAAAAATATTAATCAATAGAGTTTAAAACAACAATATTTGTCTAAATATTTAAGAAAATTCGATATATATTAAACTATATTTCGAAAAAGTCTATTGTAATTTTTATTAATTATTTTGCAACAATCGATATTGCAAAACATATTAAATTATTATTTTCTTTTGTTAATTAAATAAATCTACAATTTATTTGTATCTTGCAATATATTTTACAGTTTTTTCTCAATATTAAATAGAAAGCTAGAAAATACGATATTATTTTTAATACTTTTTTATGATTGTTGTAAAAGAATTATTTATAAAAAAATCTTGTAAGTAAAAAAATTCTAAACAAGATATTAATGTACTACGCTACTTTAATTGAGATAATTTTATTCTTTAAGAAAATATTGACAAAATTTTACAAAATTAATAAAAAGTAGTCTAAAATCTACAAAAGATTTCTTAGTTAATGCAAAAAAAATTGTAATAATTAAATAAGAAAGTCAAAACTATTTATTTAACTTAGAACAAATATTGACAAAACAAAAATTTGCTATTATTATTTTAACAACTTCAACAATATTGAAAAATTCGAGAAGACTACTATCTCGAAAGAATTAACAATATTAAAGAAATCGACTAAGTTAAAAAAATTAAAATAAAAGATATTCAATTTATATTAAAGAAAGAACTCGTTTACTTTTAAGACAAAAAAAATAAATAACTAAAATTGTATATCTCTAAAGCTATTGAAGAAAGAATTTTCAAGCTATTGTATAATATATAGGCGCACAAAGAATTTTTACACATCTATAATAGAATTATAGCTAGTTATTATATAAGAAACTTGATTAAACAATTAAAAAGATATCTAAAATATTGTCTATTTTATTAGCTTAACAATATAGTTAAATATTGCTTGTATAAACAATTAAAGTTTATTATTACAAAATCGAAAATATTCTATATTATTATTATTAATTTTATTTTTGCGTTGTCGAAGCTATTTAACAAATACAATTTTCTTATATTAATAATAGACAGATTCTCCAAAAGAATTAGAATAATAATTGAAAAGACAACTTTCTTAGTCGAGAAATAAATTATTAAACTTATTGACGCTTTTGCAAACTAGAATCCCTCTTTATGTATTATTTTCGATTAAGATAGAAAATTTCTATTTGCTTTATAAAAAGCAATTTTCCACTTGCTAGAAGTTAATTTCCTATATTTTACTACTTATTATTTACAATCAAATAGTTAGTTGAAAAGATTTAACTAAACAATTGAAATAAATAATATTACGTTACTATCTTACAATAAATTCGAACGCAAATTGAAAGCGTTTTGCTATTAAATTGCGTAGAATTTTTAAACAACTTAAAGAATACGTTAACAAAAAAATCTTTAAACAAACTAATTTACAAGAAAACTATTTGTAATATTCTATTATTAATTAATTTTTACAAAGAAAACATTAACTATATTGCAAAAAAAAACACAAAATTAGAAAGAAATTGCAAAATTTATAATATTTATTAATATAAAAATAAAGCTTCGATACAATAATTGTTATTAGTCGCTTACTTTAAGAAAGAATAATAAAAAATTTCTTAAATTTTATTTCAAATACAAGATTCTAGATTTAAAAAATTCTAAGTTTTCGAGTTAGAAAGTAAAGTCTTTTACAATATTAAAAGTCTATAAATATTTAATATTTAGACTAGATTTATTTTCTAATTAAAAAATTTATTTTGTAGTATTTATTGTTATACTAAAACTTGTATTAAAGAGAAAAAATTTGTATTTCAAAGTTGTAGATATTAAATTATTGCTTAAAAATAATATCGAAAAAAATAATCGATATAAGTTCGAAAAATTGCTTGACAAACGTATAATATTGCGCAATAACAAAGATCGAAAAAAGAAAATTGTTTAATACTTAATTAAGTAAAAAATCTAAAATTTAATTAATAATATATAATACAATAAGTTCGATTTAATTAAAGCAATTAATTTTATAAACAATTATTTCGATACTTATAATTTAAGATTCTTGCAAAAATATTAAAATAAGAGATACTAAAATACTTCTATTCGAGTTGAAACAATAAAGTAATCTATTGTATTGTATTGTTTATTTATATAGCTATAGTTATTCGAAAGTACTTTTTTGCTTAGAAGAACTATAATATTGCTTTATTATTTATTCGAAAAATTCTTAACAAAATAACTTCTTTAACTTTTAACTTAATATAGAAATCTTTATTAAAAAAGCGTTAAAAAAACAAATCGCAATATAACAACAAATATATCATTTTTTTTAAATGTTTTCGAACACTAGCAATGCAAACAAAAAACCAATTAATAATTTTACAATACTTTATATAAAGACAATATATATAGATTGATCGTCGATTCGATATTTGGTCTCAACTTTGGAATCGAATTGAATCGAAGATTCAACTTTAGAAATCGATTTGAAAATCGATTTGATTTCAACTATTTTGAAATCGAATCGAATTGAATTGAGTCGATTTTCGATTTCAATATTAGAAATCGAATCGAATTGCCAAGAATGTCAAGAATACTAAAAATAGTATAAATTAATTTTAAATTTAGATTTTTTATTGATTACTAGGTAATGCTTAGTAGTAATGCATTTAGAAAAGAAATTTCTAATATATTTATTAATTAATTTAGATAAATTAACTATTTCTATTAAATTATTAATTAATTGTTACTAAAAATAATAAAATTTACTAAAAATAGTAGTCTTGGCGATTCGATTCGATTTTTCGATTCGATTTTTGATTCAACTTTTGAAATCGAATCGCCAAGACTTTCGATTCGATTCGAATCGAATCACCAAAATATGATTCGATTTCTTGAATCGAACTTGATTTCCCAAATCGACGCGATTAGTCTAAATATATACTATAAAGTTTAGAAATTGCACAATTTTTGATGCAAGATTAGATAACAATATATAGAATTTTGCAATTATTATTGTTGTTATATCAACTACGAGACTAAAAATAGCATTAATAACTTTCTAGAAGTAGAATACTACGTCAATTAAACAATTGTAATTTAATATTTGCTTTACTACAACTATAAATTGTCTAAAAAAAGATAAATAGATACAATTTATAAATAGTTCAATAATTTTACAAAAGTCTTTGTTGAAACAATAAAAGAAATTAAGTTAAGAATTTTGCAATTATTTGATCTTGTTTTGTACTTAAGAAAGAAAATAGCGATTACTTTAATCTTTGTTAAATATAAGTTAAAATTATTAGCATTAATATATATAAAAATTATTCGACAAAATTATACTATTATAGAACAATACTATTGCGCAACAATTAGCAAAAATTGCTTAAAAATCTTTAACTTAATAAAATAAGACAAGTATCTAAAAACATAAAGTAAAACTTTAAAGAAATTGCTTAATAAATGTAGCAAAAACAAAAAGAAGTTAACTTTTGCATTACTAGTATTAACAATATATAATATAGTAACAATAGTCGAAGCTCTTTCTCTTATAAAGAACTACTTAGAATTTAATTTTTTTAAACTAACTTTGTTATTTGTTATCGACTATTGTAACAAAATAACAAATTTAACTTTTCTTATATTAGAAGTCTTACGCAAGACTTTTAATTAATTAGACTCTAATTATTAATTCTTTAAATTACTTTTTGAACAAATTCGATTAGAAAGAAAATCTTAACAACTTTATTTATTTACTTTATCAAGTTTATAAATTAGATATTACTATAGAGTTTTTAATAAAAGAGCATTTTATTATTATAGAATATATTTTTGTCGAAATTTTCGAAAAGCACAAACTCGAATTTAATTATTAGTAACTAAGATAGAAACTAAAAATAAGTTTTTTGGACATTTTGTTATTTATATTTATAATATTAAACTAAGAGAACAAGAAATTTTAAAAATTAATTGCAACTTTTATTTATTAATTAAAAAGAGACTAGTTTTAAATATTTTTTAGAAACTTAAAACAAATAACAATATATATTTAACTACTATATTTCTTTTTTTAAAACACAATAATATTATAGTAATCAAAAATTGTTTATTAAATTTATCTATAGTTTGCGCTCTTTTTAGTATAACAAGCGCAAAAGTAATATTTATATAATATCTTCGAATATCTACAATCTTTATAATTATTATATTTGATTCTTATTAATTTTTAATCTTTTATTTGTCTTTTAACTCGATATATTATACTTAAATAATAATCGATTTCGATAGCAATAATCGATTAAATTTTATCGAAATTAATATTAATATTATAATAGACTTAAAAGAACGCTAGTTTGCTACAATAAAAAATATTCTTTCAATTTTAATTTCAAGAAATTTCTAATAAAATTTTTACTCAAAAAGTTATTAACATTTTTTAATAAATAAATTTAAGCAATTAAGAATATAGAAATTAAACTTAGAAGCAAACTTTAACGCAAAATCTTTAGAAAAAAAAAAGCAATAAAAGCTAATATTATTAAAAACAAAGAGCTAGTCTTGCTTAAAGATTCTATTATATATAAGTTATACTATATTGTAATATTTAAAATTATACAACTTATAAATAAGATCAAATGCAAAAGAGAAATTTACAAAATACTAATTACAAAAATTAACAAAGTAAAAATTAAAAAATCGATAAAATCGATATATATATTCGAGAACAAAATCTCTAGTTTAAAAAATTTCAAATTGAAGAAAAACATAATTAAGAAGATTTTCAAAATTAATAACAAGCAAAAGTTTAAGAATTACAATTGCAAAAACAATGTTAAAAAAATTAAAACAAAAAACAAAAGCGAAGATAAGAAAATTAAGATAAAAAGCAAAAACTTAAAGACTATATTAGAATTAGAATTTAATATTAAGATTTTCTCAAAAAAAGTTGAAGCTTTTAAATTTTTATTAACTACGCTTTTACTTTAGACAAATTAAATAATAACAATACTTATAGAAACTTTTATTGTTGTTAAAAAAATCAATTGCGTATACAATCTTTACTTAAGATTGTTTTAACATCTAACTTAATTAAAACAAACAAAAAAAAATCTCTAAATTGCTAAATGCAATTAAGAAATTCGCAAATAAAACTATTATAAAAATTGTAAAACAATATCTATTGCTTGCTTTTCTGAATTTTATATATCTTAAAAATTTCTTCTTAATCAAAGACGTTTTGTTATATTATATAAAATTCTACATATATAAGAAAGATCTTTAAAAATTCTTAAAGAGAAAATTATATTTGCTTAAAATATATCGATTTAAATAAGTCTATTTAAAGCTTATATTCTTATTTAGACGTACTAGTTTTGCTATTGCAAACTTAATCTTTTCTTGTTGCAAATTTGTATTATAGTTTTTATTTTTGCGTTGTTATTGCTCAATATTGTGCACAATCTTTTCCAATAGCTAATTATTCTAATACTTTATGCTCTATTATATTCTCTTAATTTTTTTCAATAGTCGATTATTCTAATGCTTTATAATCTATTATTTTTTCTTCCTTTTATTAATTTATCAATAATTTATCAACTTAGCAATTCTAGATGCGCTTTAGCTCTTACAATCGAAAATAGTATAATATACTATTATAAACCTTCGATTCTTGCTTTAATTTATATATATTACTATTGATCGCTTGCTAGAGCTTTTTGTTGTCGTATTACTAGTTTCTTCTCTTAAGCTATAACTTAGTTCTTGCTCTAATATAATAATGTATTACTGTAAAATTTCGATTCTTGCTTTGATTATTATACATTACTACGAAATAGAGTTGTTGCCAAAGATAATATTTTAAGAGCAAAGATTTTCTTTAAAAAGAATTGTTATTAAGAGTCGTAACTTATAGAAAAAGTATAAGAAAATTGTTATAATTTTTGCAAATCTTTTTTAGCAAAAGTATTTTCTATTTTAGATTTTTTTTGTCTTAGATAGAAATTCTAATTAGAACTAGTCTCTTGTATATAAAGGGAAGATTTTCTCTTCTAGATAAAGAATCAATTCTTTCTATTATATTGTGTTCTTCTTTATAGTGCGAGAATTGCATTAGTTAATGTATGCATATTTATTGTTATAAATTATATAAGAAACTACTTAGTTCGATATCTTTTGAAAATTTGTAGTTCTTCGAAACAATAATAATAAACTTTATTACAAATATATTGTTTGCGAGAAATCTACATATTGAAAAACTAGTAATACAATCTTAGTATTAGTTAATAAACTAATTAAGTACGCAATTTATATTGCAACTATTAGAGAGTTTAATATTAGAAATTTTATAAAGCTTTTGTAGAGAGAGTTTATATATTATTATAAAATAAAAACTGTTTTGTAATTTATTTGAAGTTTTTAGCCTAATCGGGCTAGTATTACGTACAGAATTAATATTTGAAAACGGAAAAGATTCTAAAAAAATTGTTTTCAAATATTAATTCTGTACGTAATACTAACCCGATTAGGCTAAAAACTTCAAATAGATTACAAAACAATCTAAATTTTAGTAAAAGATTTAAATTATCCTAATAAGCTAGCGCGAGGTGTCCCGAGACTCTCTTGAGCCTATGTCGACTTAGTGGAGTCATTGTGTCACAGGGGTCGCTTCCTCGAATTGCCGATGTGTAGATAGAATATACAATAAGCGAAAAAGAAATAATATGCTTAAATACTTAATTAGATAGTTTAATTCGATTTTGTAAAAATATATATAGAAGTCTTTAAAGTATTTCGAAAACGCAATAAACAAAATTTAGAAGTTTAAGAGAGATTGAAAAAAATACAATATAATTGCGAAAATATTAAAAAAAAAGTTAAAAGAAACAAACAATTAACAAACTAAAAAAACAAGATTAACTATACAAAAACAAGTAAAACAAAAAGCTAGATTAAAGTTCGAAGACTATATTTCTAAAAACTACAAAAACTTTTATAGTAACGCAAAAATCTAAAAACAAATCTAGATATATATATATTTATACAAACTAGTTTTTGCTATTTTAAAAATAGCAAACAAGATATATTCTAATTGTAGTTATTATAAACAAAACAACAATTGCTATTAATTAGACTAATATGTATTAGATTTATATATATAGATTTTGCAATACAAGTTATTACAATACAATAATCTACAAATATTAGTTTAAATACTACAATTAAAAAGTATATAGTTAAAATCAAAAATAACTATATAATAACAAGTAACTTAAAAATTGCAATTTTTTTTGTTAACAACAACAACAATAGTTGTGCAAGTTAATTTTTTTTAAGCTTATATATTGTATTTATTGCGTTAAATACAATATTTTATTTCTAGATAAAAAATATTAATTAACAAAAAAAACAATTATAACAATAGTAACAATAAAGCAAATGCAACAAGTAAGCAAAGATACAATAGCAATAGAATCGAAAACATATAAATACTTTGTTGCAAAGTAGCAAAAATGTTTGTTAATATAATTAATTATCGAAAAATATACAACAAACAAGATTTGTTTGAAAACAAATACGTAGCAATAATATTAAATCTCTATTATGAATTGTTAATTTTGTTTCTATCTTTTTTAATTTGCAAACATATTTTATACAATAATTAAAGATTTTTTTTAAAGAGTAACAAACGCAAATACAACAATTACAAGCAACAAAAAAACAAGACTTAAAATATAAAAAAATTAAAGCAAATATGAAAGCAACAATAATAACAATAATAGCAACAAATAAAAAGCAATTATTAAAATCGTATATATATAGAGTTAACTATATATATATTAGTTTTGTTCTCGAAACAATATCGATGCTATTAAATTGTTTACTATTGTTCAATAATTTGCGAGAGTCTATTAATAATACTCTATATAGTTGAAAATTAACTAAATTTATTAAATCAATTTTGTAATTACTTTCGTTGCAATTTAGACTAATTGCGTCGAGTCGAATTATCGAGTTCAAATTAATTATTCGACTCGAATCTTAACAATCTGTATCAATTTGATTCGAAAGTCTTAACAATTCGATTTCTAAAATTAAAATTAACAATTCGAGTCGATTCTATATTTAAAATCGAAATTCAATTCGAAAAATCGATTCGAATTGTCAAGACTTAGTATTAGTATAACGAAATTCTAAAATAAATAGTAGAAAATTATATTCTATTCTATAATTTTTCGATGTAGACTTATCTAGTAATATATTATAATAATATATTCGAGCTATCTAGATAGCTAAAATCAAATTATTGATTTAATTTTTTTAATTAAAGAGTTCGACAATCTTGTTCTGCATAGTTTTGTCAAGAATTGTAAAAAAAAAAATTGTATCTTAGGAAGAATTTGAACTCTTAATCTTTTAACTCGCAGTAAAAATAACATAATATCTATAATAAAATTAACAAAAACACAATAATACTCTTAATAATATTATTATAAATATTATATTACTATTATTGAAAGTTAAAACGCTCTATTACTAAGTTATCGAGACTTTAATATTTAAGTATACTTTATTTAAAAATATATAGAGAACTAATAACTCTAAAGCAATAGTATAATTCTCAAAAAGTTAAATATATTATTCGAAAAATCGACTCGAATTGTCGAGATATTAGTATAAATATAAATTAAATTTAATAAATTCAAAATCTTAGTTTTATACTTTATTTAAATTATTTAATTATAACTTAATAATATAATATAGTAATGCAAAAAGATAATATTTTATAATAGTAATATATAATAGTAGATTCTCTAAATTATATATGTAAAGCTATTAATTCAAAATCTCAATAATCTTAATTGCTTTACTATTATCTTAAAGAGTCTAATTCGAGTTATTTTCTATCTTGTTATTATTTTTATTTTTATTAATCTTATTAATCTTATTACTATTGTCTTTATCTTTCTTACTCTTATTATTCTTTTTACTATTATGATTATTATTTGTTGCTTTATAGTAGTTATAATTTAACTCTTCTATATTATTTTAAGTCTTATTTCGAGTTTCTTGCTTATTATTATTCTTTTTAACAATATTATCGAGATTCTTTATTTTAACAATAATAGAATTTAAAATTTCTCTCTTCTTTATATTATTCAAGAATGCAATTTTTTTAACAAAAATATTAAACAATTTTATAGAATTATTATTATTAGTTCTTCTTAAGTTATTTAGACTACTATAATAAATAATTTGTTACTAAATAATTTTTATAATCGATTTTATATAAATCGAAAAACTTTTATTAATATTAAGCTTATTGTCGATACTTAATTGTAATATTAATTAGTTTGAATATAGAATATAAATAACATATTTAGATAATATATATCTTCTTAGAAGAGAATTCTATTACTATATTTGTATTTTTATATAGTATTTGTACTTTTTCGATAATCTTGAATCGATTTGCTTTCTTAGTTGCAAATTTCTTTTTTTCTTTTTGTCTTAATTTGTTTTTGAAGCATTCTACTATTAAGCTATTAGCATTGTATATTTAATTGTATTATTTAAATATATTATTATAAATTTCTCTATTAATTCGATACTTTTTAACTTTTTCTCTAACATTGTTTTTTATAATTTTATAATTCGACTTTGCAACTTTCTTTTATATAGATGTTTTACAAAGCTTCTTAATTTATATTAAGATAACTTTTCGATTGTGTTTTGCTTTTTGTAAAACTTCTTGCAATTATTATTTTAGTCTTTTGCGTAATTTCGACTTGCAATAATTTTTAAGTTTGTTAATAGCACTTCTATTATTTATGCATATATTTAACTTATTTTATCGATAATATATAGAGATAATATAATTATATAGCAACTTAAAAGTTTCTTACAATATTTAGTAGAATACAACAAAATTCAAAAAGTAGAAAATTTGGAAAATTTGAAAAATTTGTAAATAACATATTAACAAATAATTTTATTGAAACAAAGTAAGAAATATATATATTAGAATTAGAATTAATATATATTTATTAATATTTACTTTAAACTTTTGTCGAGTTAAGATTATTAATTCTTTATATTAATATATATTTAATTTCGTTAATATATTACGCACGTTTATATTTGTTAACTTTCTTATTATTAATTTTACTTACTTTTATTGTTAATTATCGATTAAAGTTTTTCTTATTATACAATTTTTAACACGTCTGCATTAGTAATTATTATTAAAATTATTACTTATTTTATTATAACTTCTTTGCAATTGCTTTTAAATCTTCTATCTTTTAGTTATATTTATATAAATTTCTTTTTATTATTATTGTCAAAATTATCAAAATTATCAACTTTATTAATAGTTTGTACAAAGTAGACAAATATTATATATAAATAATGCGAAACATCTTGCTTAAAATTGATATATTCGATTTGCTAAATTGTCGAGATATTATTAAATCTTCTTGCAATAAACTGATTTCTCGATCTAATTGTAACAAGATAAGCATAGATAAAAAAAGGTCTCGAGAAGAAAAAAGTACTAAAAAAAGTGTTAGAGATACTAATATAATTATAGACTAATTGCGTCGGATTGAATTATCGAGTTCGAGTCAAGTATTTAATTCGAATCTTGACAATTTGTATCAATTCGATTCGAAAATCTTGACCATTTGATTTCTAAAGTTGAAATCGACAATTCGAGTCGATTTCTATACTTAAAACCGAAATTGGATCCGAAAAATCGATTCGAATTGTCAAGACTACTATTTTTAGTAAAATTTATTATTCTTAGTAACAATTAATTGATAATTTAATAGAAATAGTTAATCTATTTAAATAAATTAATAAGTATATTAGATTGTTTTTATATTATGCATTACTAATATGCGTTATCTAGAAAATAATTAAAAAATCTAAATTTAAACTAAATTTATACTATTTTTAGTATTCTTAACTAGTGTGATCGTTAGATCGGATCGAACCCTTTTTTTTGTTCAACCCAAGGATTCGGACAGACTTCTTCGTTTAACCCGAAGTTATATTAATTAATTGCGCTACGTAGACTAGTCCAAATTAAGTAATTCTTTCTGGCTTGAAAACACGCTAAATTCTCTACAAAACAACGTAATTTTTATTGAATACGTATAAAATACAAGAAAGTTATACATTTTTAAAAATTTAAGGTTTTTTAAAGTTAAGCTTCCCGAGTCCGATTACTCAGCGATTCCCTCGCGAAATCGAGCTCGACGATCAGGCTAATCTTGACGTTCTTGACGATTCGATTCGATTTCTAATATTGAAATCGAAATCTAAGTCGAATCGAATCAAGTCGATTTCAAAATAATAGAAATTAAATCGAATTTTAGATCGATTTCTAATATTAGGATTTACAAATCGAGTTTATTTCTAAAGTTAAAACCGAAATTCGACCAAACAATTAGTCTATATAATTAAGATAATGCAAATAGATAATATATTTTCGACTAATATACTAATATTTTGTAATAGCAAGAACAAAAGTAAAAGTTTAATATTATTGTTTTTTGTAAAATTAGAAAATATTAGAAGTTAATCGACTTTTTTATTTCTTAACTTTTATTTTAGCATCTAATTTGACTAATTGCGTCGATTCGAAAAATCGAATTATATCAAATTAATCCAAGTCGAATTAAATCGAAAGTCTTAACAATTCGATTTCTAAAGTTAAAATCGACAATTTAATTCAATTTCAAAAGTTAAATCGAAAATCGAATCAAAAAATCGAATCGAATTGTCAAGACTATTATTTTTAGTAAATTTTATTATTTTTAGTAACAATTAATTAATAATTTAATAGAAATAGTTAATCTATTTAAATTAATTAATAAATATATTAGAAATTTCTTTTTATAAATGTATTACTACCAAGCATTATTTAGTAATTAATAAAAAATCTAAATTTAAACTTAATTTGTACTATTTTTAGCATTCTTAATATTCTTGAAAATTCGATTCGATTTCTAATATTAGAATCCAAAATCGACTTAATTCGATTTAATTTAATTTCAAAATAATTGAAATCAAATCGATTTTCGATTCGATTTCTAAAGTTGAATTGTTGATTCGAATTAATTCTAGAAGTTAAAATCAAAAATCGAATCAACAATTAATCTAACCTAATTTGCGAAATTTAATATAATAAAATTAACAATTTTAATTATAAAAAGAACAACTATTGTATTCAAAACTTAGCTCTAGCAATATTTTAGAAAACAACTAAGATATTTATATATATTTTTCTTTTTAATAAGTGCATTATCTCTTTGCATTATTATTATAATAACAAAGTTATAATTAATATTTTACGTACTATAGATTTAAATCTTGCGACAATCTACGCTAAGCGTATAATAATATAATTAAAGAATTTAAATTTTATTAAGCATTTAATAAAGTAGTTCGATTTTCTTAGCTAGAAATTCTACAATAATAATTTTTTTTTCGAGCAATTATAATATATTCTTTGCACTAGCTAGAAATTAAATTTTCGAGATTTTTGTTACAAGATTTGTGTTTAATACTCTTGTTAAATAGCAAGAAAGTGTTTAACGTCTATCAATAACATTTGCTCTTAAACAATTAAGTATAACTTAATTGTTAACTTAATTCTTAGAGAATTATCTTTACAATTATTATAAATATTTGTCTTGTTTACTTGCGTGTCTTTTTATTTTGTTTAGTTGTTTTGTCTAGTTACTTTGTTTACTTAATTGTTATTCTTTATTTAGCAAATAATAGCTTCAATATACAATTCGAGTTGATCGTTTGTCTAATTTAGACAAACAACATTAATTGTCAATTCTTCTACTTAGTCTTGCATTTATTACTAGATAATGTAACTATTAAGTTAAGTCGAACATTTTTTTTAATTCGATTTATTCTTTTGAGTCTCGTAGAATTGAGTTAAAGTTAAGACACGAATTTAACTTTAGAGTCGAATTTTGTCAAATTAATGTCAAAAACTTAAGCTAATTTCGTCGCGTTAATATTTGCTTATCTTATCTTATTTTATTTACACGTTAACTCGATTAAACTAGCGTAGAATTTACGCTAATTACATATAATTAGCGTGAATTCTTGCGCTAACTTAATTAGATTAACACGTTACGTAATTAAATAAACTAAACTAAACGTTTGACGCGCTTTATACGTTCGACTTATTCGATTAAGCTAAAAATTTTGTTCGATTTCAAAATTAAAATTGAGCGAATCAATTTGTTTAAATTGAAACTTAATTTGTCGATTACGCTATTACTAGATATTAAATTATTGTATTAGAGTCAACATTTGTTTGCGTTTCGAAACTATTAAATATTAAATTATTGTATTAGAGTTAATATTTATTTATCTTTTGCAATTATTAGACACTAAATTATTATATTAAAGTCAATATTCGTGTATTTATTGCAAGTGTTTATCTAATTGTGTTAAGATATCTTTCTTAATTAAATTAACTAATTTTGTTTTTTCTATTTTTATTTATCAAATTTTGCAATTTTATATTACTAAATATTAATATATCTCTTGTATTAGTAAGTTAACTAAACTAAGAGTTAAGAAGCTTTTTCAACTTCTATTTTGTTTGTCTTTTCTTAAACTAACAAACAAAACTTATTGTTTTGCTTAGTTTACTTAATCTAATAAAAATAAGCAAATTTAATTAGATAAATAAATAATCGACAAGACTTTACTTAAATAAGCAATTAATAAATTCGAAAAATTGCAATAGATAACTTTATTTAATATAATTAATAATAAAGTTTCGACAAAGAAATTATTATATATTACAATTTATAACAAGTCTTCGATAAAGATATTATTATCTATTGTTTTTAATTATTAGATTTCGAAAATATTACAATCTACTAAACTAATCGCGTTAATTCAAAAATGTCACGTGCAAATGTCAAGATTCGAGTCAAAAAAATTCGAAGAATCGAATCGCTCAAAGTAGTTTAGTCGATTACTATAAGTAGTTTAGCGCGCTTCGCACTAAACTACTTTGAGCGATTCGATTTTAAAAAATTGTTATCATTCGATCTTGACGTCGAGTCGAATTAGAGAGATAATATTATAATTCGACTCGACGATCAATCTACAATCTACTATAGTTAATATTATTATTTTGAAGATATTACTATCTTTTATATTAGACAATATTATTTTTGTTTATAAAGAAACAATATGTAGAGAAGTCTTTATTTTTGTTGAACGTATAAATAATTATATATACGTTATTAACAAAGTTGTTGTTTGAGACAATTTCTCTCTTTGTCCTTGTAACTTTGCTATAATATAATATCTCAAAAAAGTAAACAACTTTAAATATTAAATGTTTCGATTTTTTTTTTCGATTTTATTAATAAATTGCAAAATTGCTTTAAGATAAAAATTAGCAAAACGTTTAACAAATTAATATTAGAAATCTTTATTATTAAAGACACTAAAAATAAATAAAAAACTATAGAATATTTGCAAAATATTATTCTTTATGTGTAATTAATAGATATTGAAGAAATTTAGAAACAATTAATTTAAATATAAAATTAGTTCAAGATAAAATTGCGTTCTATTATTAGTATATTTATTGCTTATATATTATTTTAGAAATCTATTAAGAAATTTAACGCAAAGCGTAAGATATAAAAGACAATACTTGTTTATTGCTCTAATTAGTAAAATTTAAATTAATTAAATAAACAATTAGAAGAACAAATTATTTATTAGTTTATACTATTTGTATTTTGCTTAATTTATTTTTTTCGCATATTCTTTTATTAGTAGTTCGATTATATATATTTTTTTCGACAATAGTTTGCAAATTACAAATATCTTAGATAATTTATATAGAATTTGCAAAATTTTAACAAACAATTTTGCTAATTAATAAAATAGATATTGATATAGTTTTAGATATTAAATTTTTTTATAAGACTAACAATTACAATAGCAACAATTTTTTTTGCAAATAGTTAGAGCAAAAACTTTTACTATTAGAACTAGAAAACAAGAGACAAATAAAATAATATATAGCAAGATTAAAATAACTATTAAGATAAATATTGCAAAAATTATTGCAAAATTATTAAAACAACTACAAGCAAATAACAAGTTATTAAACTTTTATTGTAACAATATACTACGCAAATTTTGCAAAATATATAGAAATTGTTTATTACTTTATATTTTTCGAAAATCTTATAAATTATTATAGCAATTCTGATACAAATACAATAGCATATTATATTGCTAACAATTAATTAAAAGAGATATATTATATCGAAAAGAAAATATTAGCAATTATTTATATAATTAACTTATTATAGAAAGCAATTTATTAAATAAATACAATATATATTAAGTTAATATTAGTATTTTTTTCTTAATTCTTTAAGTGCAAAAGTTGTGCGTTAATTTTTTTTATCGAAAAACAAGCTTTTTATAATAGATTAGCGCGAGATGTTACAAGACTCTCTCGAATTAATATTAACTTAATAAAGTTATTGTGTTATAGAGATCGCTTTCTCGAACTATCAATGTAATAACGTTTATATCTACAATAGTTTAGACAAAATTATTGCGCTTTAGCGTCTTATTAAACAATTATATATCTTGTAAAAGAATATTAACAAAACTATTAATTTTATTAAAAAAGATTAAATATTAATTTTATTAAATAGCAACTAAAATTCTATATTAGTGTCGAAAATAAAATACAAAATTTATTTTTTAAGAGAACGCAATTGCAAAATAGTTAATAAAGAATTCGACAAATTGCATACTTAAGATAAAATAATATAATTAATTAAGTCTTTGTTGTTCAAATTTTTTGTCTTTATAATTTGACAAATTTTATTAAACAAAATTCGAAAGTATTAAGTAGTAACTAATATTTGCAAACTAAATAAACTAATTATTACAAATAAATATTCAATATTTGTTTAAACAAACATTATAGTCTAATTTGTAATTGTAAGCATATAAGTTTAATAAATAAATTAACTTTTTTTTTGCAATTCTTAATTGCGTTTAAAGATAAATATAAGTTCTTCTTTATTACTTATTAAAACAAAAAACAACTTAATATTGATATTATAAAATTATAAAATTTGCTTATTTATATACAACAAATAATAAACAAAGAACTTTGTTAATTTAAAAACTTTTGCTATATTTATATTAACAATATTGTTGTCTTTTCTTAATTGTTTAATATATATTTAGCTTATTTTACTTAATTATTCGACAAATTAGTTCTACTAAACGTTATACTTAATCTCAAAAAAATTTATCTTAATTATTTGAGTATTATTTTGTTAAAACAAAAAGTAAACGTCTTTAATTTGTCTATTATTAAGAAGCATATTATTGTTATTAAGACAATTAGATTTTCTAAGAATTTGGAGACGCTTAAGATCTATCTTAATCTTGTCACTTATTAAAGAGATAAAATCGTTTAATACGCTTAGCAAGCTAATATTTTATAGCAAGAAAAAATTCGTCTTTTAAAAAGCTCTTCTATTGTTAACAAACAAAAGCAAAAGATTTATCTAAAAAATATATATATTAAATACTTCTTTATTTTATTTTTATTTTTTTATTAGTTATAGCAATTCTTAATAGCTTCGAAATTCTTAATTTATTTTGATAACAATTGTTGATTATATATAGACTTAAATATTTCTAAAAAGCGCAAGTTTAATATCGAGATATATTATATTAAAGACAATTTAATTAATAACAACTTTAAATAAGACAGTATTTAATATATCTTATTTCTATTCAAGATTTTAATCTTTATTAAGATAAATTATTAATTAACTAAAATAAAAATAGCTTGTCTTGTATAAACAATATAAAAGACTAAATATCTAGTAGAAGCAATTAAAAGATCTAGTATAATATATATTAATTATTCGATTACAACAAGTATTGTTAAACATGACGTAATCGACGAATTGAGTTTCAATTTAAATAAATTAATTCGCTCAACCCTAATTCTAGAATTGAGCAAAAGTTTTAATTTAATCGAATAAGTCGAACGCATAAAATGCGTCGAACGTTCAATTTAATTTATTCGATTACGTAACGTTACGTAATCATATAATTAGCGTAAATTTTGCGCTAGCTTAATCGAATTAACGCGTAAATAAAATAAGATAAAATAAGCAAATGTTAATACGACAAAGTTAGCTTAAGTTTTTGATATTAATTTGACGAAATTCGATTTTAATGTTAAGTTCGCGTCTTGATTCTAACTCAATTCTACAAAACTCAAAAAATTAAATTAAATTAAAAAAAAAATTTGACTTAACTTAACAATTATACTAGTTAAACAAATTATTATTTTTTTTATTAATTGACAAATTTAATTTTTGTCTTGTGCATATCTTGCAATATCTTTTATAGTTTTTACTAAATATATATTATTGTGCAAAAAAATTATATATAATTTCGAATATATTGTTTAGACTTCTTGTACTTAAAGATAAATATAACAAGAACAAGTTATTAATTTTAAATAAAATAGATAACTTTGCAACAAATATAAAGATTGTAATTAAATTAATAGAACAAACTTTTAAAAAAAATTAATTTAATCGATTAAAATACAATCGATAAAACAATTTTATTTTACTTATATCTTATTCAAATAAATAAAATCTTTAAGAAAAAATTTCTTAAGATATATATTAAATCTATTAAGTAGATAGAAATTTTAATAATAATTCGAAAATTATTTATATCTTCTAATATTTAGTTTTCTAAAAAAAATAACTTATTTTACTTTATTAATGTAATCGACGAATTGAATTTTAATTCGAACAAATTAACTTGCTCAATTTTAATTTTAAGATCGAACAAAAATTCTAGCTTAATCAAGTAAATCGAACGCATAAAATGCGTCAAACGCTCAATTTAATTCGTTCAATCACGTGACGTTACGTAACACATTAATCATATGCAATTAACGTAAATCTTGCGTTAGCTTAATCAAGTTAACGCATAAATAAAATAAGATAAAATAAACAAACATTAACGCGACGAAATCAACTTAAATTCTTGACATTAATTTGACAAAATTCGATTTTAAAATCGAGTTCGCGTCTTGATTCTAACTCAATTCTATAAAACTTAAGAGAATAAATTAAATTAAAAAAAAAGTGTTCGATTTAACTTAACGATTACACTATACTTTATAGACTATACAAATTGCAAAAAACTATACTTATTTAAGAAATTTAAGACGAAAATCTTTTATTAAACGTACAATATAAATAGTTATATTAACTTTACTCACTTTTACAAGATAATAATCGCTAATTTTTATTTCTGCAAACTTGTCTCTTAACTACATTAATATATTGCTTATTGTTAAGAATATAATTTTTGTTAAATTAAGCAATGTTAATTGTATAAAATTTTTAATTTAATTCTAAATTTTCTTGTATCTTTTTATACAATATATATTAATTTTGTTTTAAAACTATTATTATATTAGAACTTCAATATTGTATTAATAATAATTTGTAAATTTTTCAAAAAAGTAATTGTTTTAAGCGATAAAATAACTTATATCGCAATAAAGTAAATAAATATTCTTTTTAATATTCTTGTTAATTAAAAAATCTTAAAAGCGTTTGTATACAACAAAAATTGCAAGTTTATATTTAAATTTTAAATAATTATGTTTTAGAAACTAGAAGTTTAGTTTTTAATCTTAATAATGTATTATTTACAAATAAATAAATAAATTAAATAAATTAATTAAATAATTAAGATAATTTTGCAATATATAGTAACTAGCAATTTTAATTTAATTTAAATATTTTTTTTGCTTGCACTTTGCGCTTATTTTAATAATTTGCTTAGTGCGTCTATTAAATTGTTATTAAATAAAATAATTATAAGTTTTAAAATGTATAATTTTTTATTTCTTTTTAGATTTGACAATTTTTAAACAAATCAATTGCAAAAAAAATTATTAATATTTTCAAAATAGAAGCAATAATTATATAAGTTAATATAATAGTTAGACTGGTCGCGCTGACCCGGAAATGTCACGTGCAAATGCCAAGACTCGGGTCAAAAAAAATTCGAAGAATCGAATCGCTCAAAGTAGTTTAGTCGATTACTATAAGTAGTTTAGCGCGCTTCGCGCTAAACTATCTTGAGCGATTCGATTTCAAAAAATCGTCACGACCCGATCTTGGCGCCGGGTCGGGCTAGAGGGGTGGTATCATAACCCGGCTCGACGATCAGTCTAATAATAGTTAAAATAATATATAATAAATATTATAAATCTATTAAGCTTTTAATAAGCAATATAATATATCTTTGTCTTTACAAAAGTTATTTCTTATTGTTTGTTAAATTATTTAAATTGTCGATTTAATATATCGAATCTCTTAAAATTCTTAAGCAAAAAAGCAATCTAATATACAAATTGAATTTTTCAACAAATTAAAAGATTTACTTAGTTATATCTATTGTCTATCTTAAGTTAGCGTCAAATAATAAAGATTTATATAATTGTTTAAAGTTAAATTATTCGAAAACTATTATTAAATTAAAAATCAAATAGCATTCTTATAAGATTAAAGCTTTTATTAGATATTGCATTTATTAATATAAGTAAAATTGTTGTATTTCGAAATATTTTGTTCGATAAAAAGACTATAATACTAAGTAAAATTAACAATATAACAAGAATTTACTAAACAATTTTGTAAATCTTGTCAACAATTATAAGACAAAGTACAAAATATTTATTCTTTCTATTATAAAACGTTCTAAAACAATTATTATAGTATCTAAAGTAATTGTCTTGATACTTCTAGTAAATATTATTGTTCTTGTATTAATATTAAAGAAGCGCAATCAACTATTTAAAATAGCAAAAAATACATTTATATCTAAGAAAAGAAACAAATTGTCTAAGATTAAAACTATTATAAATAGCAAGAAAGATAACAATATTAAAATATTATTTTAATATTATTATTATCGATTAATTTTAAAAAACTTAATTGACAAAATATCTTTTTTAATTTTGTTTTATTTTTTGTTTTGCAAAATTTAAAATTGCTAAAATATTACGCGAAAAAACTCGAAACAATTAAAACAAACTTAACTATATATTAAATATCGATTTCGAAAGATAAATTAATTTGCAAAAGAACAACTTTTAAATTTACAAATATCTTAGTTACTAATTGTTAAATAACTTGATTTGCAACAATTACTAAACAATTACTAAACAAAATAATAAATAAATCGAACAAAACAATAATGCGCTTTTAAATTATACAAGATAGTTATAATATTATTTTTAATATCGACTTTATTGTCGTAATTAATATCTATATTTTTCTTAAAAATATTGTCGAATTTGCTAACAAATTAACTTAAATTGTTAAAATTATTAAATTGCTTAAAAATAGTTTTTAGAACAATTTTGCAAAAACTAAAATAAACAAAATATACTTAAATGCAAAAAAGAACATTTATTGTTAGCGCAATAAGAATTTCTACAGCAAATTAAATATTAAGAAAAATTAAATTAAAATTATTTAGCAATATAATATGTAGACAAACAAGAACAACAAATTTATTACAATTAATTAGATTATTAAGATTTAAATAAAATAATAGTTAAGTTTAGAAGTTAGATAATGTTTAAGTTTGCAATATAACAAAAGCGTTAATATTTTTTCTTTTAAAATAAACATATATTACAAGATTTGTATCTAATACTCTTGTTAAATAACAAGAGAGCGTTTAATATTTGTCGATAGCATCTAGACTAATCGCGTTAACTCGAAAATGTCACGTGCAAATGTCAAGACTTGAATCCAAAAAAATTCGAAGAATCGAATCGCTTAAAGTAGTTTAGTCAATTACTATAAGTAGTTTAGCGCAAAGAGCGCTAAACTACTTTGAGCGATTCGATTTTAAAAAATTGTCGCGACTCAATCTTGACGTCGAGTCGAATTAGAGAAATGATATCATAATTCGATTCGACGATCAATTTAATAACATTTACTCTTAAATAATCAAGTATAACTTAATTATTAATTTAGTTCTTAGAGAATTATTTTTACAATTATTATAGATGTTTGTTTTGTTTACTTGCGTATCTTTTTATTTTGTCTAATTGTTTTGTCTAGTTACTTTGTCTACTTAATTATTATTCTTTATTTAGCAATTTTATTATTAATAGATCTTTTCTAGCAATTCAAGATAACAAACATATTATTTCTTTGTATTATTACTAATAGTATCTAATTATTTTTATAATTATTAAAGATATCTCTTCTTCGAAAATTAAATTATTTATTGATAAATTTAATTTAAAACAATCTTAAAAATTAATATAAAAAAAATTCTTCTTTATTTATTGCTTGATTATTATTTTTCTCTCTATAATATATATTTTACAATTTAAGAACAATTTCTTTTGTATTTAAATCTATAATATAATTAAAATACTTAATTATTATAATTTGCTTAATTGTTTACAAACTTATTTAAAATCGATTTTATCAATATACTTTTCAAGCAACACTAAAAGTTTGTTTAATATTTATCAATAATATTAAATATAAAAGTATATCTTAAGTTATTTGCGTTAGTTTTGAAAAATTTGACGCGTTATCTTTTTAATATTCTTAGATTAAATACTTATTCTTTACAATATCAAAACAAAAATATCGATTATCTTTATTTTGAATCGAACAAAATTGTTAAAACTATTAAAATAAGAATTTTGTAACAATTACAATAGACTATATTAATATTAGTAAAAAATTATACATATTACTATATTGTATTATCTCTTTAATAATATTTGCTTTTTGCGCTTTTGCTCTTAAATTAGCAATCGAATTGTAATAATATTAAAAATAATTTTTAAATTTTATCTTGTATTTGTTCTTGTAATTAATAGTATTGTTGTTTTTTCTCTTATTTTACAACTTATAAAGATTAACTTTTTGCGTAAAATCTAGAATATTAACAAAATTGTATAATATATTGTTTAATTTTTTTTATTTTTAAATAATATTTTGCAAGCTTTGTTAAAACTTTATTGCAAATCTTAATTACAATATTTGTCGAAAAATAAATATTAGTTACCATTATTTTCTTTAGATATTTAAGATAATTAAATATTGTATCGAATATTCGAAATTCGAAATATATATTTATATTAATTGTTTGCAAAATTATAAGAGTATATTTGTAAAAAAAAATTAATGTATTGTTAATAAGTTTTATTTGTTTTTGTTAAATTTAATTTATCAAATCTTTAAATTTTAAGAATATTTCTTTACTTAAAAATTAATATAATTGCGTAGTTAATATATTTGACAAAGTATAAAATAAATAGAGCTTTAACAGATACAAATATTTTATACTAGTTTTTGTAACTTTTTACCGATTTTCTCTTGAAAAACTCTAAATTAAAACAAATATTAAATTAAGCTATTAACAACAATTATGAGAGCGCAAATTTAATAAAATTAATATATATATTATCTCTTTGTCTTATTATAAATTTAGATATTTTTTTAATTATATTAGACAAGTTTGTGCTTCTTGCAATATCTTAAAGTTTTTTATTTTTTAATTGTATAACAATATTGTTATTTATTGCTTTCGATTTTATAATTGAAATAAAAATTTAAATTACAAGATTAATAATATAAGTTAAATAAGATATAGAGTTCTATTGTTTATTTTATTGAAACTTTTATTGATTTAAGATTTTTTCGAGTTTGTTGTTAAGTATATTGTTATTACTTGCGTTATCGATAATAATCTCAAGAAATTTGTCTTTAATTTCGAAAAATTTCAAAATCTTTATAAGTTTTAATATTAATTAACAATTTGTATATTCGATATTAAGAGAAGTAAATTTAATAAAATATTTGCGAAATTGAAATACAATATTTATTCAATATATTAATATTCTTAAATAGACAACTTTTTAAGAACTAGATTATATATTTTAAGCAATAAAGATATTTTAAGTATTTTTAAGATTTATTTTAATTTTTTTACAAATTTAATTATATTTCGAGAAAATTATCTTAAATAGTTTTGTACAACTTAAAAATATCAAATTTAAGTAAAATATTTTTAATAGCTTTCGAAAATTAAAATTGTCGATAATTCGAAAAGACAAATTTAAATTTACAAAATTTTTGTATAATTAATTTTTTCAATTATTTTAAATAAAGAATAACAATAAATTAATATAATTCTTTTTTTAAAGAATTGTTAGTTTTGCATTATTTATATATTATATTAATTATAACTTATACAATTAAAAACTAGATCGATTGCAATTTGCAATCGAGATTGTTTTTGTTTTAAACCAAAAAAAAAATAGAAGATATCTCTTTATATTTAATATACTTAAATAATTATAAGCAATAAAATAATTCAAAATTTTGTTTAGAATAATTGCGTCGATTCAAGAAATCGAGTTTAATTCGAAAAATTGAATCGAATTTTAACAATTTAATTCGAATCGAATCGAAAGTCTTAACAATTTGATTTCTAAAATTAAAATTAACAATTCGATTCGATTTCAAAAGTTAAATCGAAAATCGAATCGAAAAATTGAATGAAATTGTCAAGACTATTATTTTTAGTAAATTTTATTATTTTTAGTAACGATTAATTAATAATTTATAAATTAATCGCGTCGAATTGAATTATCAAGTTCGAGTCGAATATTCAACTCGAATCTTGGCAATTCGTATTAACTTGATTCGAAAGTCTTGACAATTCGATTTCTAAAGTTGAATCGATAATTCGAATCGATTTCTATACTTGAAATCGAAATTCGACTCGAAAAAATCGACTCGAATTGCTAAGACTACTATTTTTAGTAAATTTTATTATTTTTAGTAACAATTAATTAATAATTTAATAGAAATAGTTAATGTATTTAAATTAATTAATAAATATATTAGAAATCTCTTTTTATAAATGCATTACTATTAAGCATTATCTAGTAATTAATAAAAAATCTAAATCTAAACTTAATTTATACTATTTTTAGTATTCTTAACATTCTTGACAATTTGATTCAATTTCTAATATTAAAATCGAAAATTAATTCTATTTGATTCGATTCGATTTTAAAATAATTAAAATCGAGTTGATTTTTAATTTGATTTCTAAAGTTGAATTGTTGATTCAAGTCGATTCTAGAAGTTAAAATCGAATTAATAGTTAATTTAATTTTGTAACAATTTTTGCACACAATTTTTGAAATATTATCTATAATCGAAGTTTTTTAAATATGTTTGTTTTAGAGCTCGAATTATGCTTTTATATTAATCTTTTTTGCTTAATATAAATTAACAAGTCTTGATTAAATTTTGTTTAAGATTTTGTTGTTAACAATTGCTTGTAATTATTATACTTGAAATTAAGTATTAGTATTTAAACCTTATTTAATATATTTGTTTTTCTCTCTCAAAACAAGTAGTAGATAATTAATAAATATTTTATTTAATATCTTGCAAAGAATTCTTTTTCTATTATTAAAAGCAAAAATAAGAAAATCTTAATTAAATTAACTTGCAAATTAATTAAAATATAAGCTACTAAATAACGAGTCGCAAGAGATAGATTTGCTAGAATTTTCTTTATTTAAAGACAATAATTGATTTAAAGCTTTTAAAGAGTTCGATATCTTGCAAACAAAAATACAATACAATATAACAATATTCTTTAATAATTCGAGAAAATAATTTGAGAACAAAAAGATAATACAAAAAAGTAATATAAGTAGCAACTAGTTTAAGCAATTTATTTTGAAATAATATAAGCAAGCGTAACTTTTGTGTCGAAGTATACTACTCAATACTTTAGCAAATTCAAAATTATAATAACATATATTTAAAAATAAAAAATCTTAGTATAATAATGTTATTTTTGATTTCTTAACAATTCGATTTAATTTCTAATATTGAAATCGAAAATCAAGTCGAGTTAAGTCGAATCAAATCGAGTCAATTTCAAAATAATAGAAATTAAATTAAATTTCGAATCGATTTCTAATATTAAAATCGATAAGTCGAATTAATTTTTAAAATTAAAATCGAAATTTGATTTGACAATTAGTTTATTGCAATTAGAATTAAAGCAAGGTTATTACTTGCAAAATACGCAAACAATCTTAATATTTATATATTAATTATAATAAGCAAAACAAAATTCTAAAAAATAGACGTTTGCAACTGTATCTATAAAGTTGCGAAAATTATTTATAAAAAAAAATTATTGCTATTATTGCTATTATTGCAAAGCAAACTTAAAAATTGCAAAATTAATTGCGCTAGTTTAAATTAAGTATTGCAATAATTAAGTATTGTAATAATTTACAAATAAATACAAAATTAAAAGTAATTGTATTTACAATATTATTTTACAAAGTAATATAAGAAGCAAGAAAGCAAAATATTAATATTAATATTTATATTATTATACTTGCGTTTAAAAGCAATAGTAATACGTCTATACACTATAGAAGAGAATAAATTATTATTATCTATTATAGTATTTGCTAAAAGCAATTCTATTAAGAAGATAAATCTAGAATTACTAGAATAGACAAAAATAATAATTTTAAATATATTATTGCACATATCTATTGCTTTTTTACTATCTATCGAATATATAAATTATTCTAGATATTAACTTTTTTTTTATTATTATTAAAAATTGTTTGCAAAGTAGGATTTTATGCATTTACAATACAATAAATATATAGTTTTGTAAACTTTGTTATAATAATATTTGAAAATTATATTGCAATTAGAATTGACAATATAGATTTTAAAAACTAAGACTCTAAAAGAGAATATAATTGTAAAATATATTTTGTAATACTAGATTTGCTTTGCAATAATATATTAAGTATATATAACTATATATTTAATAAAGTTCGAACGAACTAAACTTAAGCAAAACTAATATTGAATTAACAAATATTATATATATATTATTTCTTCTTAATAATAGACAAAAAAGTATCTTATAGAGAAGCGAGATTTTCTTGTATTTGCGTTTCTTAGCAATTAGTTTTACTACAAATACTACTATACTATTATTATACGTATTATTTAACTTAACATTGTTTAACTACGCAATTCTATCTAAAGAGATAGTTGCTACTTTACATTTGCTTAATAAAATATTAAAGTATAGAAATATACTAAAATTAGACTGGTCGCGCTGACCCGAAAATGTCACGTGCAAATGCCAAGACCCAAGTCCAAAAAAATTCAAAGAATCGAATCGCTCAAAGTAGTTTAGTCGATTACTATAAGTAGTTTAGCGCGCTTCGCGCTAAACTACTTTGAGCGATTCGATTCCAAAAAATCGTCACGACCCAGTCTTGGCGTCGGGTCGAGCTAGAGGGATGATATCATAACCCGACTCGACGATCAGTCTAACTAAAATATAAGTTAAAAAACAAATTAATAAAAGAGAACTTATAGATTTACGCTTTTTAGTATAGTAGTTGTATTAACAATCTTTTGTTTTAGTATATTACAAATATAAATAAGCAAAATAGAACAAAATAAATATCTATTTAATAATCTAGTTTCTTTTGAAATTAAGAAAAATAATACAAATAAAGCAAATATAAAAGCTTGCATTTGTTAGTTTAGATACAAGAAGAAGAAAATACAATTCTATATTCGAAATAAAATTAGACTAATTGCGTCGATTTGAGAAATCAAGTTCGATTCGAGAAATCGAATCGAATCAAAAGTCTTGGCAATTCGATTTCTAAAATTAAAATTGACAATTTAATTCAATTTCAAAAGTTAAATCGAAAATTGAATCAAAAAATCGAATCGAATCGTCAAGACTATTATTTTTAGTAACAATTAATTAATAATTTAATAGAAATAGTTAATGTATTTAAATTAATTAATAAATATATTAAAAATTTCTTTTTATAAATATATTACTACTAAGTATTATCTAGTAATTAATAAAAAATCTAAATTTATACTTAATTTATACTATTTTTAGTATTTTTGACATTCTTGACGATTCGATTCGATTTCTAATATTAAAATCGAAAATCGACTCGATTCGATTTGATTCGATTTCAAAATAGTTGAAATCGAATCAATTTTCGATTCGATTCCTAAAGTTGAATCGTTGATTCAATTTGATTCCAAAGTTGAGATCGAATATTGAATCGACGATCAATTTAAATAAAATACTATAGTTATTAGCTATTCTAATATAGCGCTATTAAAACAACTATATATAATATATTTATATTAATTAAGTTACAACAACAATTTGCAAAATATTAGTAAATCTAAAAATTACTTTTAACTATCTACAAATAATATAAAAATAGCTAAAAATACTTACTAATATTATAAGTACTATATATATAATTATTGTTAATATTATAAGTTATAGAACAAATAGTACAAATATTAATTGTTTTACTATACAAATTTAATATATTAAAGAAAGATAAAAATAGTAGTTTGTAAATAAATATTATTAATATATTAATTACGCTAATTTAATCAAATTGAACAAAGAAATTCGAGATAATTTATTAAAACAATAAATTGTAACTAAAATTAAAATCTATTAATCTTAAATATTATATATTGTTGCGTTATTATATAATAAGTAGAACAAAAATACAACACAAATACAATTTATTAATAACGTTAACAAAATCGGAACTCTCGCAGGATTATTCGAGAATCGAGATTTGTCTCGAATTAAGAAGTTAGAAATTTGTAATATTTGTCTAGAATTGTTTAGAGATTAATAGATAGTTGCGTAGAGATTTTCGAATACATTTTAAGATCGAAACTAAGTTTAACGCTAACAACATTATTAATAAATTACTTGTACTTAGTTACATAATATGCTTAACGTTACTTGCGTATAATTAAGAATCTTTCTAATACAAACGCAATTAATTACGCGCATATATATTGCATACAATAGAGATATTATAAGTTGCGCATTACTCTTGCGTAGAAATCTTACAAATCGCTCAATTCTATTACTTAAATTACTATAATATAAACGAGTAACAAGTAAAGATATAATCGAAGTGCTGCGAGAGTTCGTGCGTATCTTGAATATCAAAGTTTAGATACAACTTCGCTCGAGTAGTGTGATCGTTGGATCGGGTCGGACACTTTTTTTTTGTCCAACCCGAGGATTTGGACAGACTTCTTCGTTTAACCCAAAGTTATATTAATTAATTGCGCTACGTAGACTAGTCCAAATCAAGCAATTCTTTTTTTGTTTGAAAGCACACTAAATTCTCTATAAAACGACGTAATTTTTATAAAATATGTATAAAATACAAGAAAGTTATGAATTTTTTAAAATTTAAGGTTTTTTAAAGTTAAGCTTCCCGAGCCCGATTACTTAACGATTCCCCCGCGAAATTGAGCCCGACAATTAGGCTACGCTCGAGTTAATCGAAGTTCGAGTCAAATGCGCGTCTACATAGAATTAAACTAGAATTTGATTCTACGTAGTTTCGAATAATATTTAATTAACTTCTAATTCGCTTCGAGAATCTCTAATCAATTTCGAAGCTCTATAACAATATATAATTGATTTAGGATCTAGAGATAGCTTCCTGTTTTGTCGACGAAACTATACAATAGAAAATTGTATTCTTTATAAAATAGTTTCTTTATTTGTCGATATAAAACTAACTTACAATAAGACTTTTGTAAATAACAACTAAAACATATTATAATAGACTAATTGCAAAAATCCGAATTTATTATATTACTCGATTCTATAATATAGATTAATTGTTGATTTGATATTTGATTTCAACTTTAGAATCGAATTGAATTGCCAAGAAATCGAATAAAATCGAATCGCTTAAAGAAGCTAGCTTATTACTATAATAAGTTTAGCTTAGTCGAAAAGTTACTATTTTAAGCAATTCGATTCCAAAAAAAAATCGAGGAACCGAATCTTGACGCTCTCACGTAATATTTTCGGTTTCTCGCGATCAATCTACTATAATATTAGATTTGAATTCTTAACAATTAAGCGAAAGAATTTGTTTCAAGCAAGTTAATTAAGTAGCTTGATTTATCAATCTTGGCAATTCGATTCTATGCTAAAAATTCGAGTCGAATTTCGATTTCGACTTTTGAAATCAAAATTCGATTTAACAATTAGTCTAATTATAGTAGTATAATATAAGAGAAGTTAAGACTACTACTTAATTTCTCTCTTCTAAATATTAAAGAAGAATAGGAAAATAGATAGAAAAAAAGTCTTTTATAGATACAACAATACAATTCCGATATAATAAATATCTATCTATCGAAACAAGCAATATCTATAAAAGAGACTTTTCTATAATTTAAATTCTCTTTTTCTTTTATACAACAATACATAGTAGTTATTACTAGACTAATTATCGAATCGAATTTCGATTTCAAAAGTTGAAATCGAAACTCGATTCGAATTTTTAGCGTAAAATCGAATTGCCAAGATTGATAAATCAAGTTACTTGATTAACTTGTTTAGAACAAATTCTTTTGCTTAATTGTTAAGAATTCGAATCTAACATTATAGAATTAAGTTACGTAATAAATTCGGGTTTTCGCGATCAATCTAGTTATTACTACTATATACTTTGCTAAAGTATATATAACAATATTGTATATTTTCGATTTATTATCTATTGTATATAGAAAGATAATCGAAACACAATATATATTAATTCGATAATACAACAACAACAATAACATATTATTCTAACAATATATAATACTTTATTCTAAAAATAAAAATACAAAAAAGAGAAAAGAGAAACAATTGTAATATTAGTTTTTGATAATTAATTAAATATATTAGTGTTACATATTTATAGTAGCAACTTAATACTATGCAGAGTTTTCTCTCCAAGAATTCTTTTCTGAAATTTTTATATATTAATATCTGTTTAAATTATAGTTCTATATGCTATGTAGTTCTATCTTGTATACGTCGATATAACAACGTCTTGCTACACATTCGTATATAGTCTTGCAACAATTAAATATTTTAAGTTGTTAAGTTAATTAAATTAGTATTTTATAATTAAATTGCGATTTAGTTGAATATTCAATTGTTGAATTATTTGTTTTGGCAAGCTATAATCTCGATATTAGCTATAACCCAAGATAGTAATTTGTTAATTGAATATTCTAGTCGAATAATATTGCGCAATCTTTCTATATTGCATTTTAGTACTTTGGAGCGCTTAAGATCTTGGTCCATGCAAACCATCCGAAGCATATCCTAGCCTCAAATGCTTCTTTGGCGACGATAAGAATCTGGACTGAGCTTTATATCTACCTTGATCTACTATCAATTCAGCTTGCAACAAGCTAAGAATAAAGTCAAAGGCAACTTCTGTACTTCGAGTTTTATCCGTGTATTAGTCGTAGTCCCTTTTAGCACGGCATTGGCAAATATCATACCTTATACAAGCAAATTTGATGTCCTCTTCGATAAAGGTGCGGCCGTCCTCGTGAAGCTTCTCCACATAATACAGCGGAGTATTGTTTTACAATATCCAGAAGGCTTTACAAAGATTCTGCCATTTCTTTCACATCTTTCGCCAGCCTCTGATTCACTCACTTCGTCGCAACTTACTCACCCTGGTCAACTTATCAAGTACGATCCCACATTTGGCCTCAGACGCCAACTCCGCCATCGTCTTACCCTGATTGTTCGTACCCTCTATATCCGCTCCCTTATCCAACAAGAAGCAAATCAACCTCATTCCAGCTCCACTCAGCGCAAACGACTAGCGGGGTCTCATGAGGCTTCCCTTTCAAATCAGGATTGCTGTCTGTCGCAGGATCATCTTGCCCCGGTTTGCCATCAACGTGGGCTCCATGAGCCAGCAATAGCTCCGCCAATTCCAACTTCCCATAATGCCCACACTCAGTCAGCGCCGTCCAGCTATTCATATCGTACGCATTAACATAGGCGCCACGCTGGAGTAACAAATCCATAGTGCCACGAGGATAGATAATATGATATTTCGCACTCATCGCCGCCTCCTAAAGTGCCGTACGAGCAAAAATGTTTCTGGCGTTTATATCGGCGCCCTTGTCTAGCAAAAGTCTACACATACGTTCTTGGGTGCGTTGGCAATCCTCCCGTGCTGCGGCCCAGATGAGCGGCGTGCGACCTTTTTCCCTGCGGACGATCCACCAGTCGCCGAATGCGTCGGATTTCGCTTCGACGTCTGCGCCCGCGTCGAGGAGGAGTTCTGCGACGCGGAGGAGGCCGTATTTGGCTGCGAAGGATAGAGCTGTCATGCCCTCATTTTCTTCCGTGCACTCGGTTTCGGCGCCCTCGCCTAGCAGGAGGGAGGCGTCGATGTAGTCACCACCGCGCGCGGCCTGCAGGAGCTCTCGCTGCAAGCGCACTTTCTTTTTCGCAAGGAGGCGGCGCTCGTTTAAGGGGAGAAAGGAAGGGGGATCGTCGTCAATGTGGCTAGGGAGGGGGAAGGGCGTGCGTTGGTTGACTAATGTGCGCTCTTGACCTTCTGGGGCTTCGATGATGGATTTGGCATAGGTGCGGAGGGTTCTTGCGGGGTCTTTGCTGGGGGCGCCGAGGACGCGTAGGACATTAAGGCTTGGAAGGATGCCAGCACTGTCGAAGCATTGGAAATAAGACGGTGACAAAGGCCGAGGACCAACGTATTCAGGCCTTGCATAGATACGTTGAGGACCTGGATATGGTCATTCAATTTTGGCTGTAGTGCCTCCCAGTCGCTATGCCTGAGATAGTATTGCCAGCGTATCTTGTAATTCTTTCCGTTCGTTGTAGGCCGGTATTGTTTGGTGAGTTTGTCCATCACTTCGTCAAACGTGCCCTCTACATCCTTCAAGGGTACGTCCAGTGCTTTTACATGGTTGAGCGCCAATTCGTCTTTCTCAATGACCTGGCGGATCGCGCTCTCTTCTAAGGCCTGCTTGAGGTTCGTGACGAGGCTGCTGATACTGCCTGCCCGGGAGCGGATCCCTTCCAGATCCTTGGATGCATTGCGGACAAGCGTTACATAACTCGATATTTGCTCATAGCTCTTGCAAAAGTCGCCGGCGATGGTGATGACGGTTGCAGTTAGACTGACCGGGTCCATTGAGTCTTGAAGCCAGGTCTGTATAGAATGAGGGAGTAGACAGAACGATCGGCGTCATTTGGAGGTTATAGAGTGAGCGAGTTAGCAACACCTCCAGCCTTGTTGCGCTGCATGCATTGTGCAGATCATTGCGGCTGAGGCTTGCTTATGAGGATAGCTGCGAGGCGTGTAATGTGTTGGACGTATCATGTACAGGCTTACGGTCATTGGTTAATCGTAGGTGCCCCACTACATTTCCCAATCATAACGGTCTAAGGCGAAGCCGGCCCGAGCGTCAGAACGCTTGGCTACAATCACCCCACTAAGCTGCTGTATAAGGCAAGGTAAAGTAGGCAGTAGTTGGGCCCCGCAATTCTGTCTCGCGGGTGAGAACGTTGTATGAACTTAGATCCAAGTAGTATTGATGACATGTCGAAAACAATACACATAGGCTCCACCAGCCAGTTCGACGACTTGCTAAAGAGCACCAAAATCCTGGTCGCAGATTGTATGTTGCCCACTACAATGTTCACCCTCCCACTTTGCTGACTGATTGGGAGTCTATGCCGACTGGTGCGGACCGTGCAAGGCTATCAGTCCGCATTACGAGCAGCTATCCGCTCAACTGTCTCGACCTCAAAAGGTCACCTTCGCCAAGGTCGACACCGAGCAGCAACAGGAGATTGCTCGGAGATATGGCGTTACGGCGTAGGATCCTGCCACCCCTTTACGGTCGTAAGCGCTGATGCAAACGTCGAATGTAGGCTCCCAACCTTCATGATCTTTAAGAATAGCCAAACAGTCTCCACCATTCAAGGCGCCGATCCGAGGAAGCTATCAGAGGCGGTCAAGAAGTTGGCGGCGGAAGCAGACTCAGATGGGTCTGGAGGGTTTGGCGAAGCCAGTGACAGCGGCTCAAGATGGATTGGGGCTAACTTGCCGCGGGGCTACACTGACATTACCGATCAGGTGGACATACAAGGGTTGGATCTGTTGAATGCAGACAGCGAATACGGTGGCGCGAGGACACTCTTCGACGGGGGTAGACCTTCGGCGTTGAACGGAAAAGGCAAATCAAGCGCAGCGGATACGAGGAAGGATTGGGTTGAGAGTGACACAGACGAACAACTCATGCTCTTCATCCCTTTTCGGGCGACACTGAAAGTACACACACTTCAAATAACCTCTAATCCACCCAAAGCATCCGTAGACGATGCAGAAGATACTGCCATGCGACCACAAACCATACAGGTCTACTCGAACCGCGCGCACGTGTTGGGTTTCGAGGAAGCCGAAGACATACCGGCTACGCAAGCCATTACATTAGACCGTCAAGACTGGGATGAGAAGACAGCGACAGCGAAGGTCGAGTTAAGGTTCGTGAAGTTCCAGAATGTCACATCTTTGGTCCTGTTCGTGGTGGATGGAGATGGGAACGGCGAAAAGGTCAGAGTGGATAGGGTCAGGATCATAGGGGAGTCAGGAGAGAAGCGAGAGCTGGGAAAACTGGAAAAGATCGGGGACCAGGCCGGGGAATGATACCCGATGAGGCAGCATGGACTCACGTCCGCAAGGCGTTCTCAGTAGATGCATTATATCAAATATTAACAGCCACAGACAAGCAGCGATGACCTGCAGCAATCAAGAGACCTCCGTTGGGAAGTCATGTTGTGCCATTCGATCAAGACAAAGCTGAGGGTGTGCTGCGCTACCCACAGTAACATATCAACATCCTTATAAGACCGTCATGCGGCAGTCAGGAATTACAGTGCTCGAGTCTCTTTGTCCAATGCCATGGACAATTTTCCCAATCGTCTGACTCAAGCGCTCGAAGTGAGTGAAAGTCAATTGAAGGAGCCCTCGGCCATCATGAATAATGTCCGACGCAAGCTCAGACCTCGACAGAGCGACACCGTAGAATCGGAGAGGCAAGCTGGGAAGGCCGTACGAGCTGAGCCGGCGTGCAATTCATCACTCTGTGGCACGACTGACGCTTGAAATACATCATGGTAAAGCAAGATGTCCAGGCAACACGGATGTTAAAGTCGTGCCGCCGCACGAAGGAGAAAAACCCAAGAAGAGATTGTGGTGCCGAATTTTGTGCAAATGACGGTAAAATACGCTAATGTTCCGCTACGGTAAGATTACATGACCCTCCGTACCTCGAATTTTCGATCTGGCATGGTTTGAATTTGCTCCATGGCTCATGATGAACGATGCTCCGGCATCTCTAAGAATATAGGAAGAGAATGATACTCCTCGAGAGTATTTGATCTTACATGACACTATCTGAAGCCTCAAGGTCCCACAGTACCAATGCACTTCGTTATTGGCATTACATTGCCGCTTCTTCTGCCCCATCCTTCCGTACCTGGGTGGGAGCCATTTTTCAATTTTCAGACTGAACCAGAATTGCGCGATGAGGGGAAATTACTCGAAGCTCCTACCAGTCATTTCCTGATCAGCGTCCGGAATGCAAGTACATGATCATCAACCGGGACGCCACTTGATCGCCTTCAGCGCCCGACTAGGCGGTAGTGGTTCTCGGTAGCTAATGGTCTCAGAAGCTTTACGTAGTGCTATGAGTGTAAATGGTAAATGGACTTGTACACACTGTTGAATGGTGTATGTGTCAAGGCCTTGTCCTGCTGCCAAGATGAACTCGAACTCCCGAGTTCCCTGTATCCCCTACGTTGACGAAACCTCTCTGTTTTACTCAAGCTCTTATCTCTGCTCATGCTACCTCTCTTTGTAACCCTTGCCGCCGTGCAAGCATGTCTTGTAGGCGCCTTTTCACGCAATCCATCTGTCATCCAGCAAGGCTCTTCAAACACACGCCAATAGTAACGACACCCGTAACAATATCACCCGCATATGGAGTCACCCCGTAGTTTCCGTACGCTTCTTGCGCAGACAGAGCTTGGAAGGAATAGCCCTGGCAACACTTCTTCGAAGCAAACCTCTGAAAGGTCCACCCGGTGGCTTCTCCTGCTAGACAAGCTTCATGGCCCATGGCTGCTCCGTCGGGATTGAGCCGATTGACGACATTACTTGGTCTTCCGGGCGTACCAATAAGGTCGATATCCTCAACTTCGACATGATCCAGATCTTGCGCTACTTCCTCTGGCATTGACTGACAGTCACAGTTTCTGGAGCATTGACGGGCATAGGCGTCATGGATTTCTTGGACAAAAAAGACGTTATGACTGTCGTCATTGTCACAGACAACCCTTGCGCCATCACATCGGCAACCAGCTCTATCACAGAGGTCCACGTTGTCTTCGATATAGTCTATACCACCCCATCTATCAATGTATTGAATTGAGTCGACTGCGCCCTGACGGCTTATGCCCGTTGCGTGCATGTTCAGATTCCCTGGAGGATAAGGGGGCCCTGGAAGCCGGCCTGGACACTCTGCAGTCTGCGGTCCACTACGTCAATTATCAATATCTCAGGTGAGACTTTTCAAACTCACATAGAAGGCACGCTTGTCGAGAGTCCTCGGCGCTTCGACGTACTCTAGGGGAGAACTCAACACTACGGTAGTACATAGAATCATGTCGAGAAGCCATAATAGGCGAGGTCTTCCATTGCGCATGTTCCGTAACAGGTTAATTGGACCGAACTGGATGAGCTGGCCTAAGCCGCGTAAGCTAGTAGCAGTCGCTTTCTCTGCTGAATGGACTCATCTGGCGCTGATGCGGAGTGAGCTACATCTTTATAGCAATTCACAAATGCGTGAATTCGCCCGACTCGAACTGAAAAGAAGAAACGTGGATATCGCGCCATCGTGTCACCGCGAATCCTAATCCACAAAATTTACCCCCACAGGCAGGTGTGGGACATCTAGAAGGGAGTTACATAGCTTGTCTCACATGAGCCGCAACAACAAGCGCAAGGCCATACGAAATGCGCCCCAACAGCCGCCACAGGATCCGGGATTACCGCACTGCAAGGTCGCTTATGTCTCATGCATACGTGTCTATCGCAGAAAACAATGCTGGACTTTGGTGCATGTGAAATTGATTGAAGTGGCCTTAGTTCGACACCAAGTAGATGAGTAGGAAGTAAAAACCGAGACTTGAACTAGAATTTGCTATCTAGGCTCTTTGAGTTGGCTCGAGCGCAAGCGAAGGCGCTTTGTCGGAGCTCATCACACCATTTGACGACTGTCCAAGAATCCTGTTGTTCTCAATATATTGCACGACACGTTTGAGCATTGCGTCTTGTGCAGCGCTCTTCCTACAAAGAAGTAAGCATTGGGATCAGCTCGCTCAGGGTATGATCCAATGATTGCTCTAACGTGACTGCAAAAGGATGAATCCCATGCGCCGGTAAGATATGGTTCACCCTCTGTACTTGGCACTCGTCGGAAAACCGATTTGTCGGAATGATAATGAATGTGTAAAACAGTGGAGACCCATAGATAAAGAGGCAAATCGTCAAAGCCTCTACCTTACTCAAAGAAAACACCCAGCAGTATACTCGAAGAAGGTATTGTAAAGGTTCGGCGCGTGATGGAGCCCTTACAAATGACCCTGCCAGCGCATGGGATGCCAGATAGGAGGTACTGGAAAACATACTTCAAGAAGAGACTGATCTGAATACTACTCAACTTGCCCGTCAACACTGTCAACCTCGCCATCTTCTCTCCCACCTCATCTTTCCGCATCAGAAATTGTACCCTCTTCCACAATCTTTCCGGCTCCTGCTCGCTTCGCTTGAGCACTACCAATATCTAGACTTAGTATAATGTTTTTGAATCATCGAGTCAAGCGAAGGACAAGTCTTGGAGCGTATGGTGTTTTGACATGGCTGGGGACACGCTTAAAGGGGGATGGCGAAAGTGCTTGGAAGGTGTAACTGACAGCCGTCCGCCTCGTAGAAGAGTCGTATACAATCCCTCAGGAGCACCTGCACCTCCTCGTAAAGTGATGGATCGTTGTACCCGACTCCCGTCGCATCATTCGGCGAAGAGTGATAATCGGCGAAGATGTACTCCGCAACACGGTTGATCTCGTGTTGCGTGCTACGCAGGTCAGCGATGAGACGTGCTATTTCCGTGGGAGCGGAGCGTGTCGAGGTATGCAATGCGATGTACGAAGCGAAGAGGCCGAGGGCAAAAGTGAGGATCCCGACAATGGATGCGGTTGTCGATAGGGGGCTGTCGGTAGTCGAACAGTAGCTCGGCGCAGAGGTTGATGGGCTTGTCATTGGTTAAATGTAGGCCTGCATCGCTCTGGACCGAAGCACAGCGCGCATGACTTATGTGCTTTTAGAAGTACTTTACATGTATGTAGCCGGTCGTTCCAACCAGGGTTTGGCTAGTTTTACATGCGGGTGCTTTGCGTGTACGGAGTAATCGCGGGTTGATAACTAAATTCGTCCCTCACCGCCTCGTTCCTCGGCGGGTGCCACCTGCATTACCAAGCCACCTAGATTACCAAATTTTTACCAGAATTTAACTAACCATCTTATTATTTATTCACTATTATCATTATGGCTCAATTGATTTACGAAGAGCGCAATTTACGCGTAATGCAAGTCTACGAAGCCTTTCAGAACAACAATTTATACTAATGTTACGAAATGCGCTCTGTAGTACGCATGCAATCGACGAAATTTGCAAAATCGACTTATCGAAATGCTCTCGAAATCGAATCGCTTTTCTATATGTAGAAAGCATACTAAAATTCAAGAACAAATAATTGTCGACTATATTATTTGTTTGAATAATATAAATACGTTATTGACAATAGAGCTTGTTGTTGACGTTGTCAATTGTCTTCTTTCATTTGATGCTTCTTTAATAGACAATTATTGATTTCGACGCTTTTATAATAGACATTTGGAGCTTAGAACTTGTCGTTAAATGTCTACTGTTGTTGCTCGAAAAAATGTCTTTTCAAATATCGAGATATTGAAGCTCTACTTTAGAAAATTAAAGATTGTAATAAACAAGAAAGATATACAAGAAACAAATTATTAAAATATAAACAAGATAGACTTACATATAGATTACAAAAGAGCACACATCGTTGTTATCAAAAATATTAGAGATGTGCTTCAAATAATAGATTCTAAAAATCGCAACTATATTATTGTCGCAAAGATTATTAGTATTGTTAATCAATCGATTTCGTCTATAATAACTACTAAGGAAATAAATATTCTAGTTAGATAAATCGCGAACAACATCGACAACGATACGCTATTTAATACTAGCAATACTAAATACTCTAATAATAATCTTGCTATTAATTGGCTTTATTATTTTATTAGATGCACTTATAATAAGTACACAAAGTAATAGATTCTTTTAAATATTAATAGCTTCGAATTTTATATAACTTTAGAGTTTCTAGATTTAGCAATTGTAAACAATATTATTTTGTTTGAACTTTCTTCTTATTTTACTTATATAATGTAGTTGTTAGATATAGAAATGTTTTAGATCTATAAATCGTATTACAATCAAACAATTAATTGTGCTATTTATTGTAACGACGACAAATTTGATCGTATAAAGTTTTTTGTCGTTTTTCAAATATTTCGAATTGTAACTTTTAAGTTAGCGACTCTATAATACGTCTTTGCACAAATTAATATTGTATTGTTTAACTCTCTAGTTGTTATAAATTTATTAAGAATGAGACTTGTTGTTAGACAAGCTACTAGAAGACGACAAGTTACGCTATTGTCGTAAGATTTAAATAAGTGCTTTATAAAAATGTTATAGAAATTGAAATTAATCAAGAAAGTTATCAATTATATCTATAACTTTTATCGCAAGAAAAAAAAAATTTAATATATATTCGAATCTATTCTTTTGCTTGCTTAAAACTGTTACGATGCTTCGCACTAGTTCTTTTCTTATCTCGTTGACATTGCTTTACTTCAACTAGAATTTCTATTCTAGATTAGAAAAGTGCGATAACTTTAGATAGCAATATATAGACAAGCTTCTTCGTCTTAAAAATCAATTATCTTTTATCCACTTTATTAATTTGGTAGCTTCAATTATCTAGTTTGTAGTACGATATTTTATTGCCTATTTATTTATCACGTATCTTGAGTTCTTCTAGATACATCAATTAGTATCTTTTGACAATTGTCGATAGAGTTATGAAAATCGTATTAGCTTTACAATTATCTTGATAATCTTACATCTTTCTATGTAATTACGATTATCAAGACTCTTGTTACGATATTCTTGCTACGTCAAGGAATTCCTTATCGATGCACAAGGTAACTATCTTAACAACATTTCTCTCACATCTACTTATCTATGCTTTTCAAATTAACAACTACTTGAAGATAGCAAATTTACTCTATTCTTCTATTAAAGCAAAATCTATTGTTATTAGCATTGTCGACGAACGTCTACATTCTATTGTAGTAAAAAAATCTATTAATCGAATTACACAACGAGCATAATTTGTCGAATCGTAGTTGTATCCTACTAAGTAAACTATTGATCGAAATTAATTTATTGCGAATATCAAGAGCTTTGTTGCGAAATACAATATCTAGAAAGTCCAAATTAATGCTAGCAACAAAAGATCAAATACAATAACATTATCTAAAAAGAATTATTTTATAAATACAATTTCGATTTATATGTTTTCGACTTTACAAAGAGAGTTTTACGAACACAAATATTCTAAAGATTCTTAATTCGTCAATAAATTTGTTTTATCTTTTATAGAAAAGTCTATCGCAAAAGAAAATTTCTACAACTTAAGCATTCTTATTTTCTTGAACAAAATTTTTAAAAGCAAATCTACGTCAACTTTATTATTTATTATTATGTTTAATACTATCTAGCAAAACATCGATTTCTCTAAATAGCAATAGAATGTCTTGCAAAATTTTATAAATAAAATTTGTATTACTTCAAGACTCGTTAAATCTATTAAATCTTTTAATTTTATAAAAATTACAAAAGATAGTCATTCTAATAGATAAAACGTTGCAAAAATAAAATTCTTTAATTCTTACTATAATAATAAGACAATTGCTATCGTCTTAGTAGTCGAACACATTAACAAGAATACTTACTTTTATAACGTATATATTTTTATAAAACAATGTAAGAACATAGCGACAATCAAGAGTCCTAAAATAATTAGAAATAATCTCTATACTTGTTTTCGTAATATTGTTTTGAAATAATATATCTTTACGTTGTTAAGAAAGCAAAAATTCTTTGTCAAGCATAAAAATAATATCGTCTATTGAGCGAAAGCTTTGACTAAAAGATAAATTTTTTTTATAACTCTAGCTACAATTATACGAGAGCAATATTTTATAAACGATGCACGTCGACGTTGAGAATCTATCAACTATGCTTAAATTATTACTAGAGCAACTAGATTCGCAAATATGTTTATGTACAATCAAATATACTTAATGTATAATAATTCTAATCTAGAATTTTGTTAAGATCTAAACTTATCTACGAAAACAATCGACTTAAATTTCTTTCTAGATAAAATAAAAGTCAAGAAGAAAATTTAATAAGCGTTAGATGCTAAGTATCGCGAAAATGTTATTTACGTAATCTATGCTAGAAATTAGCGCAATCTAGACAACTTTAACAATCGCTCTAGTAATAACGCATCTCAATTATACAATTAAAATTAATATTATTAGAATAATTATCGAAGCAATAATAACGTTATAAAAGCAAGCAATGCTAGTAAAGCATATCTTGCTTCTTTTAACTTATAATCTCGCAATCAATTTTTTATGTTCTATTAATTTCGATTTTCTAAATTATTCTTTTAATTTTATTAGAATTGTACTTATTAATTATTACAATATTAACAAAGATAACTATTTCAACAAAGTAATAACTATTAAAACAAATCAAATTTATATTAGATCCAAAATACTTCTTTTTTAACTAAACAAGATTAGCAATTTGAAAACATTAAATAATCTATATTATTAAATCTCGCATAGTGTAATTGTTAAATCGGATCGAACACTTTATTCTTAACTCAACTTATTCTCTTGAATCTTATAGAATTGAGCTAGATTTAAGTCGCAAACTCGATCTCAAAATCGAGTTTTGTCGAGTTAATATTAAGAGCTTAATCTAATCAAGTACAATAAGTTAAGCGAGATACATATCTAGTAAGATCTCTATATATGTGCATAGAATTCTACTATTTTATCGATTACAAATATAATTACTAGAGATAACGCATTAATTCTAATTACAATTTCGAGAGAAAAGTAATAGAAATAAGTAGTAAAATTTCTAGATTAAAACTATATATATATGTTAATTTGTTAATTTTCGTTCTTTATATCTTCGACAAGTTGTTTAAGATTTTGCTTGTTTTATTTTTGCATTTACGTTTAAAGCAAACTTCTTTTGCGTTTGTATTTTCTTAAAAAGACGTCGTACAATTGTAAGACGTTTATGCAAAAACTTTCTTACTTTGTTATATTTAACATAATTAACTAGAATTAGAATTATTCGATCAATTATTAAACAGTATATAAAAACAAGTACTTATCTTTAAACAATTTAATTAAATATGTCTTTGCGATTTTATATAACGTTTCTATTGCATTGTCTTGCATTTAATCAATGTAATTAACAATATTAATTTCTAGCAAGATATCTCGACAATAATAATAGAATTGTTGTTCGAGAATTACATGCGATAGCTTTTGCTAATAATTAATAATTTTCTTTAAAACAATATTTAATTTAGATTTTAGCAATATTAATCAACAATAAAAAGCAATAAATTTATCTCTTAATTTGTTGTTAATGCGAACATTTATAAAGAGACTTAAGAAGCTAGATATTTGTGCAAACAATTGTTTAATACTTTTAATCTAAAAAGTCAATGTTGCGTTTATATATTTTCTTGTTGCTAAATTTATAACGTCGAAGTTAATAAATTTCTTCAGTATCTTTTGTAACGCAAATTCTTTTAAGTATTAATTTTTCTCTTTTGCACTATTGTTTTAATCTAGATTAAGATTTCGATTATAAGTAAATCTTAATAATTATAAGTTAAAATTTGATTTAATAATTTTTTTTGAATTTGTAATTGTAAGTTATAACGCATAGAATGCGAGACAAAAGTATATACTTCTTAAACTTTTTATGTTTGTAAGAAAAGTATTAATTAAAATAATTAGATCTTTTTGATTATTCGACAAGAAACGTTGCATAAAATCTAGCATCTATTAATTAATATCTATAAGCGAGTTTTTATTTGTTATAGTTATTGCAACAAGCAAATTAGCTTTTCTTAATTAGTTTAACTTAGTAAAAGATAGAAGCAACATTAATTAAGCAACAATAGTTAGGAGCATATCTTTAATATGCAAGAAGATTATTGTTATTAAGTTAATTAAGATCTTGTTTGTTTTATTGCTCTCGTATCTTACAAGAAGTAAACTAAGAAATCTACTATATTTATTTAACTTTATACTTTTTAAACAATCTAATTCTTTTACTTTATCGCAATATTTACAATAAAACGTTTAAATAATTTCTAGAAATCCAATCTTTATTGTAAAGAAGTCAAAAAGATAAATAATAGAGGTTGTAATTTATATAATGTTAAATTCTAATACTAATTTTATTGCAAAGAAAAACTATATAAATAATAATAATATTGACGCAAACAATAGCAATAGCAATACGTTAAAAGTTAAATTGCTCTCGACTTTGCACAAAAGAAAAGCTTTTGTAACTCGCTTTATACAATTAAAGTTTTTATTAAAGACGCATATCAAAGCTTTCAACAAGTCTATTACAATTAAAAAAGATAAATGTTAATACGTATAATAATAATAGAATGTGTTTTAAATTTTTCTAGTCTTAAACAAGCATATAAAGATATATAGTTGCTCTATTTAAACAATTAAGAGATTTAAAAATAACGACTTTAATTTAAATGCAAAGATCGCGCGTTAACTCGAAAAACAAAAAGATAAACAAAATTACTTGTTATTAATAATAGACTTTGTATTGCTTGTTGCAAAAAATTGCACAAACAATTGTTTAAAAACAATAACAAAATATAAATTTATATTGATAAAAACAAGATTTGCAAAAAAAGTTATATTTAAAAAAATTACAATTGTAAAGAAGAAGTTTGTATCTAGTAAATTTGTTAAATCGACGTTTGTTAAATCTTGCAAAGCGATAGCGTTCAAGTTTAATATTAAGAATCTCGCAAATACAAGAAGTTCTATATTTGTTAACAAGATATTACAAGTATATATTTTTTCAATACTTTTATTGCTAATTTTTATTGCTAATCTTGTACTTTTCAAAACAATAAACTTAATTACAATTGTTTATTTTATTCGATTGTCAAGAAGATTGCTAATATTGTACTATTTCAAGAGCAATTAATTTATTATATAGAATTTACGAAATTAATAAAGACTTAAGACTAGTGTGACCATTAAGTTGGGTCGAACACTTCTTTCTCAACTCGACTTATTCTCTTAGACCTTATAGGGTTAGGTTAGGGTCAAGGCGCAAATTCAATTCTAGGGTCGAATTTTTTCGAGTTAATGTCAAAAACTTAAGCTAACTTCGTCACATTAGCATTCGTTTGTCTTATCTTATCTTATCTACGCGCTAACTTGATTGAGCTAGCGCAAGGGTTCACGCTAACTATACGCGATTAGCCTGAATCCTTGCGCTAGCTCAATCAAGTTAGCGCGTCACGTAACGTCACGTAATCGAGTAAGTTAAATTGGGCGTTCGACGCGTCTTATGCGTTCGACTCACTCGATTAAGCTAGAACTTTTGCTCGATCTCAAAGTTAGAATTGAGCAAGTCAACTCGTTCGAATTAAAATTCAACTTGTCGATCACGCAAGTTAAGACGCAAAATCAAAGAGCGCATTAAATATATTTATAAGTCAAATACAAGATTATAATAATGCAATCGAATTATTTTAGTAAGTTCGATAAATCTATTTTATACTCTTTGCTTATATATATTATTATTGCGTTTAATTGATTAACTCGTGTTTTAGAGTTACACAAGCTCAATAACAACATTAATAACAAATATATACTTAGACAACAAGACTAAAGTTGTTATTAACAATAATAAGATAAAGAACAATAAAACAAATTTTAACAATAAATTGAAAAACTTTATTTAGATTATTAAGTAAAATAGAATATTTTAACAAAGATAGAAGAGAAAATAGAATTCAATGCAAAATATGTATTTTTTTTATCGCATTAGTTGCGACAATCTTTGTTATTTAATTGCTATTTAGATTGATTAAACTCGAACTTTACTATATATTTAATTTTATGCTATAAAATCTCTAAGAATGTCGCAATTATATATATAAGTCTCAAAATCTTAATATATTTAGCGCATTACTTAAAATGTTGTCGTAATCTTTATTTATTCTTAGCAATAAAAAGAAACAACAAAATTATTATAATCTCGAGATAAACAATAGTAGAATTGTCTTTTAAAACTTTATTAAGAGATTTAGCACTAATGTTTATTTGTAATTGTTAACAAGTTTATTGTTGTCTTTGTCTTTGTTAACATTTTAATTATTGTCGACATCAAATTTATTATTGTCGACATTTTTGTTTTTGCTATTAAGTTAAACGTTGTTAATGTTTTTATTTTTGTTATTAAGTTAATTATTGTCGACGTCTTTGTTTTTGCTATTAAGTTAATTGTTGTTAATGTCTTTATTTTTGTTATTAAGTTAAGTTCTTCGACTTGCTTAAAATATTTTCAAATATAGCTTAAATTAATCTTTATGTAATTAATTTCTTTATTATGTTTCGTAAGATTTACAAATACTATATTCTCTTAATATTGTATATTGATTTGCACAAGAGCTTTTATCTTTAAATATTTTAATAATATACGTCTTTGTAGCGTCTTAAAGAACTTGTATTGTTGTATTCTATATTATAATAATTTGCATTTAATTGTTGTTGCGTACTCTTATTATAATAATTCGACAAAGCTCTTAAAAAGCTTGTTTAAATATTACGTAATTTTAGAAGCTCTAGAAGTTGTAAATTGCGACAAGATTATTCTTTAAATTTAAGTATTAACAATATAATATAATAGTAGATACGAAATGTCGCACTTCTTTGTTCGTTTATTATTGCAAAATTTATAATAAAGTTATAATAAATTTGTGTAATATTTGAAATTTAAGATTTCTTATTTAATATTAAATGTGTGCAATTCTTAATAATGTTTGCGCTTTTTGTATTATTAATATATAACTTAAGTTTAAACTTGTTTAAGTATTCGAATATTAAGTTATTAGTTATTGTAAGAAATTAAATATTCTAGCTAGATACAAGTAACATTAAGTAATTGCGTTTTGTAAAGTATTAGTTTTTAAATTAAGCTAGAAGTTATTAAGTTTCTTGTACTTACTTCTCTTTCTATTAATAAATTTCGAACTTAATTAAGTTATTAATTGAGTAATTTTAGAGTTTCTATAATAAGATATTGTCTATTAATTAACTTGTTAGATTTTAAAATACTTCATAAACTAGAATTAAATTAACAAAAATTAAATCTAAGAAAGCAAAGCATTGTAAGTAAGTTTATTGCATATAATTAATATCGCAAACAATACTTTTATACTTATTAAATCTATTACTTGGATACAAAAATTGTGCAAAAGACTTATATTGTATTTGCAAAATAGTTGTGCTACTTATTATTGCAATGCAATATATAATATAATAAGTTAACAAATTGTAATTACAATGTTTGTTGTAATTCTAAATTGTATTTTAGAAATATTATTAGTCTTTATTATTAAATTGTTTATTATATAGTTGCGCTTATTGTACTTGTTTATTTTGTCTTTATACTTCTTTTTATATTAAGAATATTTATAATAATGCGAAAACTTGATAGCTCGCAAGAATTTAAGAACTTTCAAGACAAATTTAATTCGATCGAACAAGATAGACGCTCTCTTAAATCTATTGCCATTTTCTATTGCTTACGTATTAACAAAGAATATTTTGCTACAATTAAAACTTGTATTTAAGTCGAAGTCAAAATGCAAAAAGCTAGTAACTAAGAATTTAAAAAAACGCGAATCTAAATTAAGCGTTATCGAACAAAAATTATTAATAAAGAATTCTTATATTTTATTACAACAAATGCGATTTGTTAATTGCATAATCGCTCAAAGTATATTATAACGCATTTTTTTTGTACAACAATATATTAAATTATAATATTAGCGTCGAGTTTTTAACAATTTTTAAGTCGAACTTCGATTAAATTTTTTACTTAACGTTTAACAAAAAGAGCAAAAATAATATTGAATCGAAATATTAAGTTAAACGTAATAAACAAGTTTAATTCGAAAGAAGAATTTTAATTTTAAATACTAAGCAAAATACAACAATACTTCAAATTCGACAATCAAATGCGAAGAAAAGTCTAATAAGAAAGAAACATTTGTTACAAAGCAAACGATTATCTTAACACTAATTGTCTAAAGTAATTTTAAAGACTTCAAGAAACAAGCATTTAATATAAGAAAAATAAATATCTTAATACTAGTTGCGAAGCGCAATACTTTAAGCTTCAAAAAATTAACAACTATAACAAAGAAATTTGTAATATTATTATTTGTAATTAAAGTCGAAAGCAAGTCGACAAAAAAAATGAATATTGTTAAAAAGAAGCTTGCGACTAATGTAAAGTTAAAAGGTTAAATAAAAGTTAAAAGTAATAAGACAAAAAGTTGCAAATTAATAAGCGAAGTATCTATTGTAAGCAAGATGTATTCTATTTGTTTTTATTGTTGCTTTTTATTACTAATAATACAAATAATAATTTTAAAGTCTTGATTTGCGAAACTCTCTTTATTTGATAATTTGCAAAATTATAAATATAATAATTAAATATAAGCAACTAATATATTTTTGCGAAGAAGTAAAGTTGCGTACGATAAAAAAATAAAGATTCGAAAAAGAAATATTGTAAATTTCTAAATTAATGTTCGAATTTTAACAACGCGATAAACGATACTTATCGATATATTTTAATTTTAAAAAGATTGTTGTAATTTTTATTAACTAATCTATCTATCTCTAGATATTCGAACTTAATAATTGCTCTTGTATCAAATGTCTACAAAGACAATAAAGTTATAGCAATATTATTTGCTAACAAAATCGACAAAATCGATAAAGAATTTAAGCTTAATTTGAAGAAATTTATTTAATTTATTGTCTAAGTTTGATTATAAAGCATTTGAGACAAAAGCAACAAAATTCTAGAGAGAAAAAAAGATTGCTTAAAGTTTTATTGTTTGTTTAGCGAAACTTTAATTTTCTTTTTTACGTTACGTTTCTAGTAATAGTCTTTATATCAATATCTTAATTAGATAGATAGTTATGCTCTAGTAATAATTACTTTATTCTAAATATACGTTAACAATCTCTAAAGTGCATTGCAATTATTTTGAAATACTCTTTAATTTGCGAATAATTTGTCAATATTAAAATGTATTTGTTGATTATCAAAATAATTTATTAATTTTATAACGCTTATTTGCGTTTTAAACTCTTGTTTATAGTAAAAAGTAATAGCAAAAATAATTATAATAATTCTTGAGAACATTCGAGTTATATTTTCAATTTCTTGTCTATTATAATCTTAAGATAATACTAAATTAGAGTTAAGTCTTTAAATTGTAATATTTATTGTTTGTCGTAGATAGTAGCTCGAACAAATGCTAGACAATGTTAGCTAAATAAAATTGCACTAGAAACGTAGTTAATCGATTTTACATTTAAAGACAAAAACAATTTATACTTTAATTGTCTCTTGCAATATCTTAATTGTTTTTTTAATTTTAATAACTTTCTTTTTTGCGAAGTTATTAACAGTTTCTTTGCAAAGTCTTGCGAATAATAGCTTTCTAATTAGAAGATTTATAGATTTTTGATATTAACAAATCTCTCTAAGCGCTATTATTACAAGTTCGATCAATACTAGAACTTAACTATAGACAAAAGACAAGTCTATTGTCTTTTTTATATTGCATAATTTTGAGCTTCTTAGATACTTTTTTTTAAGTAAATATTTATATTGTTTTGTTGCTTTTATCTATTTTTTTTTTCTTAGCGATTATATAATTATTGTTATACTTAAATAGCGTTTTGTTTGCGTTTCTTCTTTATAGTAATATTAGCATACTTGTAACGCACATGTTTAGAAAACATCTATACAAACGATAATTTTTAGTCGAACTTATTGTTTTTGATTTTTTGTTGCACATTTTTAGAAAATTAAGTCTAAGCAATAGTTAGCAATATAATTTAGCAATGCAATTTAGCAATATTATTATAGCAAACTCTATAAGTAATTTTTGTTGTAAACGAAGAGCTTTTAGAATTTGTAAATTATAATAAAATTATTTGTAATATTCGTCGATAAGTTGTTAATATTGTAAGTATTCGATTAATTTACACAATAGTAATTTATTAGATTGCGACTATCTAGCGACTCAGTTAAGTAAACAAACAATTATGCTTACTTATTATTATTGATTTGTTTTACAATTGCAACGTTTTATCGATAAATAAATAACTTGCTATAAATAATAGATTGATTATCGATTCGATATTTGATCTCAACTTTGAAATCGAATCGAATTGTTAAGAAATCGAATAAAATTGAATCGCTTAAAGAAGCTAGCTTATTACTATAATAAGTTTAGCTTAGTTAAAAAGTTACTATTTTAAGCAATTTAATTTCAAAAAAGATCGAGAAATCAAATCTTGATGCTCTCACGTAATATTTTCGATTCCTCGCGATTAGTTTAATAAATAACGACAATTGTAAAGTTATAAAGAGTATATATAGATTTAACTTTTATTGTTTATTTATGCTACTAAGTGCGCTAATTGTATTGCGCAATATTTTTGATCGTAACTAAGAGATTTCTTCTTGCGATAAAAAGACAATCAAAAAGATTAAGACAATTAAAAAGTTTTATTGTTAAAGATTCTTATTGATTGTTGCAAATTATAAGGTAAAAGTATTAATAATAAATCAATGTTATTATTTGATCGATTACGAAAAAAAGTAAAGCGCAAATTTTTTGAAAAGAAAATTAACTTCGAATTGCGAACAACTTTGAGAAATAATAATTAAGATATTAATTTCAAATATATTAAGAAAAGACTATTGACAATAGTATTAAATTAAACTTGAGACAAATCGACTTAAAATCGATCGAATATTATTCGACGCAAAAACAAAAATAAACTTAATTAAAAATTTCAAATTAAACGAGCTAGAAATCTTAGAGAGAAGCAACAAGTATTTTATTACTTTTTTTTATTGTTTGTTCTTTAATATTTATGTGGTCTTGTTGCAATTAATTCGAACGTTCGAGACTTTTAAAGAGCGATATATAACAATTGCTTTGCGTTAACAACGCTATTTACAAAATTGCAAACTCAAATCTTTTACAAGAAAATATTTGAAGACGAGCAAACAATTTATAAATCTATTATAAAAAAAATTAATAAAAAATAAATAGCAAAAGAACAAGAGCGATAAGTAGTAACTAATATTGTTTCTTGCTTTTTTAACACTAATTGATCGAATTGCTATAAATAATAAGAAGATACTAGACAAGAAAGTTATTAAAAAGAAATTCGAAATTAAGAAAGAGTTAATTAGATTTGATAATTACATAATTTAGCAAAAGAAAAAAAATTATTAACTCGAGATTCGCATGTTAGAACTTTTATTTTTGCACTCAATTACTAATATATAAAAATTATTTAATTAAAACAACTAATTAACAAGACATTAAACAAAAGAATCTTTTTTTGCTTTAATGACAAGAGATATGCAATGTGTTATTCTTAGATAGAAACAAAAGCTAACGCAATATAACAAGCATAAGCTAAGAAGTTTAAATATAAGCGAACAAGAAATTGCGTCCTAAATAAAGAAATTCAAGAAAAATTATTTAAATTTATATAATGCTATAAATTTAAAATTTGAGTATATGCTTGCGTTGCTATCGTTATAATTTATTATAAATTGCTAATATGTTTTATAAAAACAAATACTTGTTTTTTAATCGTATTTTTTTGGTTAATCTTAAATGTTAACTTTGAAGTAAAAGTGTTCTTGTTCGATAATTTTAAATTTCAAGATAGCACAAACAAAGACAATTCGAACAATATAAGTAGCTTTCTATCTAATAATAATATACATAATTTAAATTAAAATAACGTTGATAAGAATAATAATTTAATCGAGAAATTTAAGAGTAATAATAACAAGAAGAACAACGATGTTAAGAACGTAAATATAGTAGAAAATTAAATTGAAAATTAGAATTAATAGAAATAACTTTAGCGTTAACTTATAATTTGAACAACTTTAATTCTCTAATATAATTCTTTAATTTGTAAATAATTTGCAAGAATGTTTGCAATATTGCATTCGAGCAATTAATATATAGCAAAACAATATTAATAACGTATAAACAATAAAATGCAATAATAGAATAACATTTGCTAGATTAATTTATGTTAAATATGCTATTACTTCTTGCTTATTTATCTTATTGATTAAGATAACTTTAGTAGTTACTTTATATAAAGTCTTAATATTGTCGATTTAATGTCTCGAGACGCTTCTTAATTATATTAACGTTGTGCACGTATTAATTTAATTAACGCAAGTATTTTAATTTACAGATTTAATCAATATTCTTGTTAAATAATCGAAATTTTATTTTATTTGCTTGCATTATAGTGTTCGTAAAAAGTTAATTATTAATTGACAATATTAGTATTTATTGTGAACTCTTGTTAAGAAAGCATATATATATAACGTTCGTTCTTCTAAATTTTTGTTATTAAGAAAAATCTCTTTTAATTGAACAAGATTGTTAAGAGAGCAAGAAGCTTTTTTTGTAATACGTCTTTTCTTTATTACAAATCGTAAAATAGTTGTTAATATTATTTCTTAAATTTATAATGTACTTTGTTCGACAAATTTGTTTTTACTCTTTAGTTAATAATGTTATTGTGCAAGAACTTAAATTAATATAAATTACGTTTAAGTAATATATTATTTTGATTTGTAACTTGCTAATATAATATTGTAGCAACGTAATTGTGTGTTAGTATATTTGAAGCTAATATATTTGAGTTTAAGCATAAGTAAAGTTCGCTTAAGATATTTTGTTATTTATAGCAACAATTGTATTTAGTACGATCTTGACAAAGATTATATTAAAATTAAAAATTGTAATAAAAATTTCATTTATACTCTTACATCAAAGTTACAATGCACAAGATAGTAAAATTAATCAATAAAATATTTTTAGTTATTACTTTTTATCGCTATACAATATTTATATAAGTAATTTTTTTCTATATTCTTGATAACTTATTTTTACTCTCTTGCTTCAATGTTTAAGTGTAAGACGTATAAAAGTTTTTCAATATCTAGAATTGCAATTTAATTATTATTATCGAAGTAAACACTTCTCGCGAGCAATTCTTTAATTGTAGAATTTTTAGCTTACGTGCTAGCTTCAATTTATAGGACATATTTACATCGATAAGTTGTAATAGATTTGTTTATCTTCTCAAGTTGTAAGATTGTAATCAAGAAGAGTCGAACATTCGAGAAAATTATCGTTTACTTATTGGTTTATCGTTGGAAACAATTTAACGAGTTAGACTTGTCTTAGTAGTTAGACTCTATAAGAAAGATTATATTTAAATACGTCGCTTCGCGATTCTAATCTTCTATTAGAATTAATAAAATTCTTAACTCTAGCATAAATTCTAAAGTCTTTTTTTATAAAAACAAACGCTTAATAAACTAGTTTAACGTTAAATGCAAAGTTTTATTTAGTTTTTGTCTACTAATTTCAATAGACAAAGCGTGCGTTTAAATTTCATAGAATTTAAAAACGAAATTATTTTTTTGTCAAAATAAAGTAGATCAAAATTCAAAATTTATTTTGTTAAAAGCTTGACAAATACAAGATTTTTGAAAATTAATTACAACTCTTTTATTTTATAATATTTCTCTATAGATGTTCGCAACTCGAATAAGATTTTCGATGTATTATTATTAAATTACTATTAACGCAAATATCTAATAAGCAAAGTAAAAAAATGCAATCGAAATAGACATTTAATTGCAATTACGAAAGAATGCACAAACATAAGTTATTGTTTGTTTATTGTTTAACTATCTTGAATTACGAGCTATCTTAGAGAAATCTTAAGTACAAAGAAGACGCATTAGATATCGAGAACAAGTTCTTACAATGTCAAAGAAGCGTCGCGCGTCTTTGAAGTAAAAACTATCTTAAACGACGTTGTCTACTCTTAATCGATCTTTCTTTTACATTTGAATTAGATTTTTCGTTCTTTAAGCTTTAAATCTTCTTTAGACGTTAAGTCTTTGTACAACGCTTCTTGATCTTGTTTGCAAGTTTAATAAACTTGTTAGCGAATGCAATTATTTCTTCGATTGATTCAACAAACTCGATAACAAGCTTCGTTGTATCTTGGACAAGTTTTGTTGTTTTGTAAGAAGATATCTTAAAGACGTTTATACGCAAAATAATTTTAAACTTCTTAATCGTCAACTAACGAGAAAAATTCTATCTCTTGATTTTAAATTGTTTCAAGAAATAGATTTCGTCGATAAAATATTTTAAATTGTAATAAAATAAGTGTACAAGAAACATTTATAAGTCGAAATTCTCGACTTCGCAAAGCAATAAAATATCTTAATATCAAAGACAATATTATTCTTTTTGATCGAACTTTAAAATACAATTGTCGAAATTTACAATATTAATGTTAAAGAATTGCTTTGTTAAACTTCTTTGCAATACGCGACAAACGCGCAAATTTTTGTTTTTGTCAAATTCGATTAAATATATTTTGTAAAACTAATTAATTATTATACTGAAACAAACAATCAAAAATACAAATTTATTATTTAGACAAATATTAAAATTGAGCATTTTCGAATTTAAAAAGATCTATACGTTGTTAATGCGTTTGTTAATTATTAATACATAGTTCTTGTATTATTCAAATGTTAACAAATTAATATTTTCGATTTTTTTTGCTCAATTGTCGTTCTTTCAATTATATTTTATATAGTTCTTTGTGTTGTGCTTTAATTTTAAAATGTTAAAGAGACAAAATAACGCAAGCACTTAATTCTTGGAAGTTAAAAAAAAATTGACAAATTATTGTTATTGAAGTTCTCGTTTTTTAACTTATCTCGCTTCTTGAAATTGTTCTAATAGTAAAAATATTAGCGAGAAATTTAATAAAGATTGCGAGAGAGTAGCGTGATCGTTGGATCGAGTTTCAACTCAATCGGATTAACTCGCCCAATCCTAATCTTGGGATCAGGCAAATTTCCTAGCCTAATAGAGTGGGACGAGCGAAGAATGCGAGTCGAATGTTCAACTCGACTCACTCGGTCACGTGACGTCACGTGACGCGCTAATCATATGCGATTAGGGCAGGGTCCACGCTAATCGCATATGATTAGCGTGAATTCTTACGCTAGTCCAATCGAGTTAGCGCATAGATAGATAAGATAAGATAAGATAAATCAATGCTAACGCGACGAAGTTAGCTTGAGTTCTTGGCATTAACCCGACGAAACTCAACTCTAAAGTCGAGTTCGCGCCTTGACCCTAACTCAACCCTACGAGACCCAAGAGGATGGGTCGGATTGAGAAAAAAGTATCCAACTCGACTCAACGATTACACTAGTCTAGAATTTTGCGTCGAGATAATTGACGCAACAATCTTTGTCAACGCAAAGACAAAAATCTATTATAATGCTAAACATTATTTATTGCTACTTAATCTTAATAACAAGATCTATCTACGCCTTAATTACAAATATTATTTACTTAAAAAGTTAAACAAGAAAGTTTTATTACAATAATGCGATTCTTTTTTAATAAAAAAAAGAATCGATTGTCTTATTTATCTACTAGAACTATTGTCTACATAAAAGATTTATCTAGTTGTTTTTGTTACTTAATTAAAATTCTTTTTTTGTTGTAGATTTTTACAAACGATTTAAATCAATTTAGCTAAACTTTGTCGAAATCGAAGACAATATATCGCAATAAAAATTCTATAAGATAGAACGTATTATTAATAAAAGAATGCGCATTTATAATAGCAAGCAAGTAACACAATATTTACTTCGATAAAAGAGTTACAATTCTAAATATAATAAATAACGAAATATTATTAAGCTAGATAATTGCATTAATTTAGTAAAGAACTATAAAATAAAGATTAAGAAATTTTTTAATTGTCGTCAATTACAATTACGAAAATCTACTATTGAAGCAAAATCTATAACGTTCAAGTCTCGAAAATTTATGATTATATTAGAACTTACAATATTCGAACGTTTACTTAGACTATTTTATTAAGAGCTTGATTCGATTGTTTTTACGAATCTTATAATAATTACATCTTGTCGTCTCGATTTATTTTAATAAAAAAAATGCTTAATAATTCGAAGCTATATGCTAAATATATTAGCGAAAGCACTAGTTCTTTTTTTTTGTTTTTCTAGTATGTTGTTACGATGCTTCGCACTAGTTCTTTTTTTATCTAGTTGACATTGCTTTACCTCAATTAGAGTTTCTATTCTAGATCAAGAAAGTGCGATAACTTTAGGCAACAATATATAGATAGACTTCTTCGTCCTAGAAATCAATTATCTTTTATCTATTTTATCAAAAACAATAGAGAAACAAGCAAATACTCTAAAGCTTGTTATAAAAAGCAATAGTTGCACGCAAAGAAAATTGTTAGTAGCGTAATATTGTTATTGTCAACAACATTATTAAATCAATAATAGCAAGAGATTGCAAAGCTATAATATTTATGTGTGCGCAACAAATAACGAAGTTTGTTGTTGTTGAAGCAAAGCAAGAGATTTAACAAACAACAAAAAAGATTGTCGTAAACGTCTTAAAGATAACAAAGAAAAAAACCATAAAGACTATATGCGTTGCAAAGAAATTAAAAAAGAGAAATAAAAATATAATTAAAGAAGAGATTTTTGTTGCAAGAAAAACAATTGTTGTTGCAAAGAAACAAGAGCATAAAACAAAAAAGATTGTTAATATTGTTAAACAAACTAAATAGACAACAAAAATAAAGATTATTATTGTAGAAGCTAAGATAACAAAGAATACAAAAGTAGATAAGAAGACTATATATAATTAGAAGCTTTAAGATACTCTATAGATTGCGCAAAAGCTATCTTAAAATAAATTGAATAAAATCGAAACAAATTGTTGTAATGCGAACTCGCACAACTACTCTAGTCTCTATTTACTCTATTTAAAGTCTATTATATCTCTATATACTAATTTGTATGCAATAGCGATCTTATTTGAAGATCTAGATGCGAGAACAACGACGACAAAAAAGACAATAATAAGATTGTGTTATTAAATCTTTATGTTTTAGATATGTTCTATAGTTTTTTCTTAGAATCGTTTTGCACTTATCTATAATTTTTATAGATAGTTAGTTTAAGTATTTACAATTTCGATTAAACGCGTTTGTTATTTCTTAATAATTAATTGCATTAAGAGATCTATTTTTTATCTCAAAGAATCTCTTTTCTTACTACTAAGAACTTTATTATTTTTTATCTAATTTATTAACTTTTGATGTATAATTTGTAGAACACGATTCTAGCTTTTATTTGACTCTCTAATAATATAAATCGAGATTAATTTGATAATGTTGTGGCAATATATAGAAAAATTATGTAAAAGTTGATAATCTAGATAACTTAATATTGTGCGAAGTAGATTTCTATGTCGCAATCAAGAGGACGTCAAGTTGCTAATAATCTTATTACACAAATTATAGTTTTTCGCGCAATCCAATTAAAATCTCTTCTATCTATTTAATTGTTATTCTAATTAGATAATATCTAAAGTCTTTACTATAATTATGCTATTTGCGTGTCTTGTAATTCTCTTCTTGTTATAATATTTGTTTCAATTGACGATTAAAGAGTTGCAATCGTTGATCGCATTAAAATCAATAAAAATATTGCTTATATATCGCATCTAGAGAGTGTATCTAAACAACAAATACGCAAAATAAGATATAATATCGAATTGTATATCTTTGTTGTCATCTCTTAGTATTGAATAGATTCTATTAAATTAATTAATAAAGCAATAAAGAATAGTCTTCTCAAGTATATTAATCTTTGTCTTATTGTTTATCTTGACAAGATATATCATTATTTGTATAACAAATTCGACATTATTATTAGTATTTAAACAATCGCGAGAACGCTTCGAAGAAAGAGATAAACATATAAGAAAGTTAATATATAAACGCTTTTGTAATTAAATATTAACAAATGCTTTGCAAGTCTTTTATTGCGTTTTGCAAAAAAATTAAGCAAAATATAATATCTAGCGAGTACAACTATATTAATAAAAGATATATTAATTAATATTTCTAAATTAATTTGTCGCTTGCAAAAGAATTGACAATAGAAAATATAAATAATTGTTATAAGATTGCGAAGCAAAGATATATACAATATTTAAACAATTAAAGAGATAATTAATATTGCTCGCATTTACAACTAAAGAATATATTGCTTAGATTATATATTATAAGTCGATTACTTAGACGATCTTTAATAACTTTGTTTATTATTACGTTCTTTTACTTATTATATTAGCAATCAACAAAAACTTTAATTTAGTGCTTTGTTTAAACAATATTAGTTCTTATAAGAGCAAGTAATTTTAGGAAATATATAATAATATAGACGTTATATTAACGTTTCTTTTTTCGTACTTTTACAACTTTAATTTTATCGAAATCTTTTTCGCAATACTTAAAAAGATAAATAAAACAATATAAACAATGCGCAAAAAACTACAAGCAATTCGAGAATTTCTTGCAAAAAATTGTTTTAGCACAAGAGCAAAGACATAATTTAGATAGACTTTTTAGAATATTAGAAATAGACTATTTATATTGCAATAACATATATAACTAATAATCTATATAAAAAAAATGTAACTTGTAATTTCTTCGATTTCCAAATCGTTCTTATGTATTCTATGTTGATTTCTTTGCTTTTATATATGCAAACAAGTTGTTATTTAAATTTACATTCTTGTTCGTGTCTTTATATTTCGATATGATATTATAAGTCTCGTTCTCGTTAACTATAAAGAGAAGAATTTGTTGTAAAGAAGTTATTAAAGTCTACATTTACGTTCAAAAAAAAGATTTTACTAGAGTTTTGTTTATAAGATTCTTTAATAATAATTGCGATACAATATATCTAATATTGTTTTAATTAATTATATAGTTTTTGTAGTTTGTAAATTAATTATTCTTAGATTCTACTATTTTTATCGATTAATAAATACGTAAGAATTAAGATTTTGCAACAACAATAATAATAAATTAGTAAATATATACTCGAGAATAAGATTCTAAATTCTTATATAATTTTGTCGAAAATTATATTAACGTTGATTTAAGATTTAGTTCTTGCAATACTAGATTTTATACAATTAAACTTTATTAATTTGCAATATTGTTAACAATATTTAATGTTTTTAAGTCGTAACTTTATTATCAAAAATCTTTCTCTAAGTAATATTAAAAAAATGCGTATTTTTCTTCGATAATTGTTGTTGCAAGTATCTTACAAAGATAAACAATAATATAGATAAGAAAATAGAGAATTAACTTATTATTAATATCTTGTACAACTCTATTAAAGCTTTTATCAATTGTCTTCTTGTTAAATTGTCTAGTTTTGAAATAGTTCTTATGGAATTTGATCTTATATATGAGTAATATTGATCTTAGGTAATATATCGATTAATAACTATTATTTAGTATTTGTTTTCTAATTTTGAATTATTTGCAATATAAATATTTGTTTGTTTAGAATATTGCTTGCCTCTAGTATTGTATTGCGAAGAGTATTTTTAAGAGCAAAATCTTTCTTGCGAACAACTTATTTAACAAAGTCTATTATAATAGATTTATCAAAGAGTAGCTTAACTAGATTGCTTAATAAAGCAACAAGAATGTTGTTATTTGCGTTAAATAAACATATATAAGCTTTAAATTTGTTGCGAGAATATTTTTTGTTTATACTACTAGTTACTTGTTGTTTGCGACAACGTTTCTTAATATATTTTTGTTTAGAATTAAATTTTATTTGACGTTTTTGCTTATATTTGTTAATTTTAGTCTCTTATTTGCGTTCGCAATTCTTTATTATATTTATAAGACGTAGATTAAGTATTGTTTTTATAGAATCAAGTATAGAATTAGTCGATAAAGTAGATATCAAAACAAGAGTAAAAGTATTAAGAGACGCTTGTTTTTTTGCTCTTAATACGTCTCTTCTATTAAATAGATTGCTATTAAGCTCGATTATCTTGCATTAATATTTAACGTAGTTGAAAGATTTACTAAGTATATATTGTTTAATTGTATGCTCTTTAATCTAGTTATCAACGTTCTTTTGATTAAGTTTGAAGTGCTTATTGTTACTTAAATAGTATTTTTTTTTGTTATACATTTACAATTCTTGTATTTATATATATTTACAATCTTTTTTGTTATTGTAATCTTATTGCTTTTAAGTAAATTTGCAATTAATACTTTGCAAATTGCTTTATTCTTTGCAATCTTTGTCTTAATTATTGTTGCAAAAGACAATTTTTTTAAAGAAGAAAAATTCTTTAGATGCAATAGAAGTATGTTTGATGCAACTCTACTATATAAGAAAGAAATACAAATTAACACTTTTTATTTTTTAAATTACAAATTAAAGTACTCTTTAATGCGTAATATTATATTAAATAATTAATCTAAATTGTTTCTAAGCTTTAAAACTAGTTTTTAATTAGATTTCTATTTTTTTCAAATAATTATCGTCTTTAATTCTAGTCTATAGTACGAAATAGCATTGTTTTTAACATATAGTTTTGCTTTATTTTAAACACAAATTTAAGTAATTGCATAGTATCAACTTTTATTATTATAAACAACAATTAGTTTATTATTAGACTAATCGTCGATTCGATATTCGATTCCAAATTTGGAATCGAATCGAATTGCCAAGAAATCGAATGAAACCAAATCGCTTAAAGAAGCTAGCTTATTACTATAATAAGTTTAGCTTAGTCGAAAAGTTACTATTTTAAGCAATTCGATTTCAAAAAAAATCGAGGAACCGAATCTTGACGCTCTCACGTGATATTTTCGGTTTCTCGCGATTAGTCTATTTATTATCTTGTTTAAAGAGAATATTATTGTCGAAAATAACAATATAGACTACAATATAGTTCTTTAGAGCAAATAGTTTATTCTTTTTTTTTTCTTTTTTTTTCGTCTTTCTTCTTGTATAGCTTCGAATCTCTTATTTAAAAAACAACGTTCGCGACAACTTGCAATTTTATTAATAACAACTTGATCTTTCTTATTTAAAGAAATCTTTGCTATAGTTGTTGCATCGATAGACGTCTTATTGTTTATATCTTTATTATCATCGACGATTTTATCGTTATTGATAGCAAAGTTTGCGTTGAAATTGAAGAATATTTAATAAACATCAACGATAGACGAGAAAGTCTTGCTCGCGAACTTCTTCGCGAGAGCAAAGAAACTCGTCGTCAATTTGTTGATTTGTTCTTAATTTTGAGCTTCAACTTAGTAACTTTAGACTTTGCAAAAGACGAGAGATTATTGAAGACGACGACGATCGCCTTCTTGAAGAGCTTCTTCGTCCTAGTAGACTTGCCCATAGCGACGACGAGGGAGGGGGTGTCAAGGAGGCTAGGGGGGTCATCGACGACAAGGTAGAGATAGGAGGGAATGCTGCCTATATAGATATACTAAATGCTTCACGATTGCAGATCAATTTGAACAGGTGAAAGAGGTTTTAATTGAATTGCGCGAAAAACCATGATTTGTGTGGTGGGGCCACCAAAAACTTGGCGTCTCCTCGGCTGCGACATAGAAACCTGCTCCGCACGATAATGCAGATGGCACCCGCCGAGGGACGAGGCGGTGAGAGACGAATTTAGTTATCAGCCCGCGATTATGTGCTCACAATTCTCGGCTGTTGCAACGAGCTCCGAAAAATGAGAGGAGAGACATGATGTGTTCGTCGGGCTCGCTTAACGAGAGCTGAAAGTAATCTAGTATAATTATCTAAACAGTGAAGTGAAGCAAAGCATACGACATCGTCACAAGCTGGCTTCGCAAATTACCTCCGATAGAAAGCCTTGGTTCGACGTGCCTGATACGCATCTTACCAGCATTGTACAGACCAACACCGAACACCTTTCCCTCCCAAATTCGTGTCAGCTATTCGTCAAAAACTTTGGGCGGAGACATTTGCGGGCTGGGGCTAAGATTAGCGACAGACGGCCAGAAGATTAGGGTCGCTTACGGGGCTGTTGAGTATGCTATTTCTCTTGTTGCGTCCCTTTTTGATATGGCTCTTCAACGCGCTCGAGTCAAGTGGCTTCAATAATTCAAAGCTGCATAATAGCTCCCCAGACACCGACATAACGGCCCCCCAGTTATCGAACTCGCCGCAGTACTGCGATACTCTCAGCACCAAAAACAGACACGGACGGGTTTGACACTCACATTCGGCGCCGAGAAGACTGTCACCAAAATTCGATCGTTGAAGAACTCATAGCCGTCTTCAACCACCATGTGCGCTCTGCAGACAAGATCGAAATCGTGTCTTTGTAAGAACTCCATAATGACTTTCTTTCCAAAACAGTAGCTCACACCCCTTTCGTTGGCTTCCCAATCGGTCTCCATATCCGCCGGATCACTCCAAAGGAGGTCGTTCAGCAAACCGTAATCGGGCACATCTGTAGGTCTCGCAATCTGTCGGATATCGTCCATGTGCTTGAGACTTGGCGAGAGGCCTCCGTGAACGCAAAATATTTTGCCGGCGACAATGGACGCAATCGGCAGACAGTTGAACGTGTCCACGAAGGTTTTCCATATCTTGATATTACATCTTCGCTTGCATTCGTCATAGAAACCATACACTCTCGTGACATTGGCGCACTCATGGTTGCCTCGAAGAAGGAAGAAATTCTCCGGAAATTTCAATTTGTAGCAGAAGAGCAACAAAATAGTCTCTAAGCTTTGCTTTCCTCGATCTACATAATCCCCGAGGAACAGAAAATTAGCATTAGGGGGAAAGCCGCACATCTCGAACATTCGGATAAGATCCGTGTACTGCCCGTGCACGTCCCCAACAATCTTGACTGGCGCTGATAGCTCGAGCAGAGCAGGCTGCGATAGCAGTACCTCGCGCACGGCAGTGCAGACTGCCGTGATTTCGGCGTTCTTCAGGCACACCGCTTTCGTGATCTTGGTCGAGTAACCGGCATCGAGCAGACGGGTTATCATATCGTCCAGTTCCGTTGAGCCCAACTTTTCGAGCTCCATACCCGGCGAGCTCGCTCGTTCCTCTTCTCGAGCTTTGCGTGCTTTCTTACTTTCCGGGGCCCGTGGATTGATCATGTTGTCCCGCTTGACAAGAATCGACTCTTTAGGTTGCTCATTATGCGATGGATGCAGTGCCCCTGACGGAGGTGCGTCAGATACATGGTCTACCTCCCCTTGTCGTTGCGCCTTGCTGATCGCGCTATGCCCTTGTCCGACCGAGGGTGATAATGTAGGCGATGGAGGCGCAGCCGGTGAACCTGTGCGTGCTGGACTAGGTACATCTGCCTCATCCACGATCGGTGGGGTAGAGTTTTGTGTGGATGCGCCTTTTCCTTTGGCACCGTCCCCCTTCTCAGTATCATCAGAGCGACCGTCTACTGCGTTGGAATTGTCGGCTTGTGAGAACGAAGAACGAGGACTGTCCGACTTAGATACTCCAGGTATTTTGGATCGAATGGAGCCTCTGAATGAGCGTGACGAGCCTTGGGTATCTGATTTGCTGAAAGAGGGATAAGCCTGCAGCTTGTCACCTAGAGATCGGTCCAGAGAAGTTGAAGACGCGTTCCGAGGGGTCTTGGAGCCTTCACGGTCCTTTGATGGCTGCTGGCCCATGCTATCTCAAGCCGCCAACCTTCCAAGCGCCAGCACGTACAATAAGGATCGAGGCCCAGATTGTGCTATCACAGGTTGGACTCTTGCTGCTTACCCGAGTTCTAGTAACTGCGATCGTCTCGAACTTGATGCTCGCTATGAAGTTCTGATATGTAGGAGAATGGCGGTACAGGTGTTAGGGAGGATCGAAGAGAATGGATAGGTAGCACAACAAGTGACTGTCAACGAAGGACCATGAGCTTGCCTTGGTTGACTGCCGGGGCTGTAGTCGATTCAAAAAGGCCGGGCAGTGGTAGAGATCGTGGCCCGACTCGTCAGGCAAGAGGTGGTGAAGCAAGTGGCCAGCCAGGATCAGATAATTTTGTGATGTCGGCTGAAAATGAACCTGTGCTGCTTCTCCCAGACCCGGGGGGCCTTGTAGGCGTCTATTGATGGAGATCACAGCTTGAGCTATAGGCAGAGGCTTGAGAAAGGCAAGCTTGTAAGCTGTCTGCAACTCTCCGGCGTATCTTGAAAGATGACCGCAGATGTATGCGGCGCACTTGGGGACGGCGGAAACCGGGCGTATACGCGGCGGTGCAAACGGTGGCTGCAAGTCAGTCGGTATCCCGAGATGGTCAAGAGAGTGGAAAGTGAGGGCGGAGAGTACATGTACCTCGTGGCATTATACTTGTAGCTGGAAGAATAATGTAAGGTACGGAGTAAGGTATGATGAAGTGAAGCCACTTCAGAGCTAAAGTAGCGCGTCCGCCAAGCCTTCCGACAAAGCAACCGAAATGGCCCCCTCAGCCCAGGCATCCCGTTCCCAGCTCCCCAGCGAGCCCAGGTCATTATGTTTCTCCGCATCACAGACCACGCTGCTGCTCCGTACACATTAATCACATAGTCTTTTGGTAGAAGTACCTTATTTCAAGCAATCCTTCACCCTGCAGCTAACATGCCGTCACGGAAAGCCGTAAACCACGCTCGTTCTAGCCTTAGACGTCGACCTCAGAGACTACCGCATTTTCGGGCTTTTGTGCTGTGCGCCTCTCGATCATGACTCTTCCGCTTCGACCTTCGTGATATGCTGGCCGGGGACCACAACTAACCCAAGGAAACGACTGGTCATGTCGAGCTTGACCGTCATTGACGATGCTGACGCGCCTGCAATTGCGGAGGCCTTTTCGACAGCGCTGGTGCTGGGAAGCCGATACTCGTAGGTTTGGGAAAGGATGATGTTGCAATCCTGAGACCTTTCAGCTGCGGGTTATGGTCTATCTTCTACGACCTTACTTTGTCGCTGCACTTGAACTCACCAACGAACATCCGAGTGTCGGTCGTGTGGAGACGTAATCGTTTCCCCAGGAGAGATCCGAGATATTGGATCGCCGAGTCATTGTCCATGGCTTCGGCCCGTCCTTAAGCGTCAGATCTCGCACGGAGTTATCTACTGTAGGTAGGTTGAAATCCCTTTTGCGTAGTCTGCTTGTCCCGTCATGTTTGCTTATCCGTTCCGGATTACCTTAGATCGGCCTGTGATCACGTGATCAAGGCTTCGAAGCTCGCAGAGTCAACGAAGTATCTTCAAAAGGCTTGAATCTTGAGAAGGTCCACGTAAGGAAAGGAAATGGTGTTCTCTGCTGGGCATCGAGTCCTAGGTCGAAACACTTTCGGCGCCGCGGTGCAATTATAACAACGAGTTTGTTCGGCCTCATTTGTGGTGGATGTGCAACAAGCCTTTCAGCTCCAAGTCCTTATGTTCCCCAGAGCGACAGTGTCATAGCCAGCCTTTGACGTAATTTCGTGGCCAGTGCGCTCTAGCAAACTGATGCCTGAGCTCCAGGAGCTCTCGCCGGCCATTGCACTGTGTTGTTGGAGCCTGGGTCAGGTCCAAAGATTACGCTCGTTATTGGACCATCTAGGAGCTTACCCTTTCTCCACGGCTATCATGACCGTACACCATCAACCTAGGGATAAATTTTTCGTATGCGTGTTTTTCAGTCGTTGCATTTATGGTTTGACGTGTATTGTTCCACTATTCTGGTTCCACCCTGAGCGGTCTCTCAGTGGCAGCTATGAAGTTTTATGGCCAGTCTTTACAAGAGGTGATGCTACATTGACTTCTTTTCGCGAGTCGCCGTATGTTCGAGGATAAGAACGCGCTCAGTGACGCGTGCGCAGACCTCATCTGCAAAACTCACTTCCAACCCCCTCAGTACCACATCCTCACAAAATCCCTTTGACCGACATGGCTCCATAAAGGTCGGCCACCTCATCTATGTTCAATAGCTTATCGGTGCTTTTTACTGTTCGAAGATGTCTGAATCCAATTATGAGGCTGTCAGCAGAAGCCCCAATCACAAGTGGACTCTGGAGCAAAGAGTTACTCTTTGTACCCTGATCGATCTGTATGAAGTTACTTGGGTCGGAGCGCGAAAAATCTTCAATGCTCTTTTCGCAGATGAGCTGCCGTCTTCCAAAGGCTTGACAAGTGGCGCTTTATTCAGCATGCGCCATCAATCGCGCAAAGATGGATGGATTTATACCGGACAATGGAACTCCATCCGAGCAGCAATCGAGGCGAAAGCCTTTGAACTCGGAATACATCTACCACCTAAAGCGCTACCTGAAGGAGTCATCGTATTCCAAGAGCTCGCTAGAAACAAGTCTAAAGTATCATCATCAATCTTCGAAGCCGAGCCGCGAGTACTCGACGATCTTGGATCCGCCGATGAATCTAGTGATACTCTCATTGGAGATGACTACGAAGAACCCGTAACACCTTGTAAACCTCGCGGCCGTCCCCCACCAGAACGATCACTTGAGATTCCTGGACTGATGACTTCCTGTCCTTATACGCCGCCCCCCGGTAAAGGAGCCCAGACATGGAAAGATACACCTAGACTAGTCTTCAGGGCTTAGTAAGTTGCTTCTGGTCGATACATGTTGCACTGCATCTCAAAGCATAGTCACAAGATGCGCTGTATTGTTTTGCTTCAATGAAGGTTCTACAACGGGACTGTCCGCTCAAGAAGCATTGCTGACCCTGGACCTCTCAATAGCTGCGAAGAGTCCCAAGGAACGAACTCATTGAGTCACTTTCGAGCGGGCAATTTCGTCGAGACAGCCACTATCCCTGACAGTCCTCATCCGAAGAGTGAATATTATAGAAAGGAAGCAGCGAGACATATTCAGAAGGCCCACTCAGGCCCAACCCCTTTCATTGTAAGCAATTCCATTGTGTGGGATGAGAGCAGTCGTTGCTAACTTTTCGAAGTCGGTAACTGAGAGTCTGCTTCGTGTGTACAAGATAGCCTCCAAGATGGGTACGACATCCAAGATTGCGATCCTTGATCTCCATGAAGCAATTGGTCATCGAGAGCTTGCACAATGCAATCCCGTTCAGTCGCTTGATCTTCAACAATATACTCGAGAATGGTATACAGGCTCAGGGGAGTGGCTTATCTGGGGCGCCACGAGTGCTATTGTAGGCACCGCTTCCCTCGCAGATATGGACTCCCTCCCCACAATTTCAGGTCATGACGATCCGTTCTCTGTAAGTAGCCTTGAATCTCATCCCAAATTGGCCTGGCCGACTGGTGTTACTTTCGATGTGTTAGAAAGATGAAGACCTAAATCATGAACGTCCATATGCACAAGAGTAGCGCTAAATTCGAGATATCTAATAGCTCGAAACAATACGTGCTAGCAAAGGCACCATCAATGCTCGTATCCAAATATCACGAGAACGTGCTCCGTGTACCTTCCAGATCGGAAGAGCGATCTCACAACTAGCAAAAGGTTCGTACCAATCGTGACTTATGCTGAATCAGGCGATAAGTCTTAGAACACTTTTGTCGAAACTAGCTTAACAGAATGAGCTGCAGCTTCGTCTCTCGAAGCTGATGCTGACTTTTTTATATCTTATAGTTTTCCAACTACCCCATAAACTACTCTCCGACTTTGTAGGCTGTGTTGTGAGCGATTTTAAACTGGAGCACCGAGGGCCTTGGAATAAGAATCGAGCTTTTATCGACGGTATAAATTTCGGTTTCGAAGAAAATATGATCAGCGATCCCGCATTGGAGAATCAGTCTCTCGATAGTTTTGTTGACAGTCTGCATCACTATCTGGAAGCAGCCGAATCCAGTCAAAGCATCAAAACAGCCATGACTACGCCATTCAACTCCATAGAATTGGTTTCGTCGGAAGATTCGGAACGAAAACCAAAATTGGTGCGTAAGATTCCGCCGACATTGTCCATGTCTTCACAAGGAGATAAGAGGATTAAGCGGGAACCCATGGATGAAGGGTTCTACTTATCTGGACGAAGTGTCAAGCAAAGCGGCGAGGTAAAACGAGAAGCCTCGTCCTTGATAACGCCAGATCATGAATGGAGGACAGTAGAGGGTTGGGGACCATTCGTTCTCGCATATAAGCCTTGTGGTCTTTAAAGTGGTGGTGGATTGGCTGCACGAAGTTGAGATCTCGGTGACACAAGATATCCGCTGTTGTGGTGATTGTTGCATGGGGTCTACAACGCTACTCTTAAGGCGAATATGGCTATCAAGCTCAGCGTTGTAAAGAACGGTTGCGTCGTGTATGCAGGGGTTCCAGAGCTGTGTGGAAGCGGGACCTGTGTTTAATCTATAAAAGCGCAAAGCATCGTGTCGAAGATCACGAGCAGGAACCACCGTTGTGGCTTGAAAGAGTCGGCCCTCATGAGAAGTGAAGCAGGTTGGCAAAGCTACTGATGACGTTACCCGTGCAATCTAGCGACTTGTCGGTTCCTCAATGAATGCAAAATGTGGCCTTGAGAGCCATCAACATGAAATGACTTTGCAATATTACTTGGAAGAGTAATCCCTCCTGAAAGTCAGAGTCCTATATAGTGGACCTGGGGCGGTGGAGGACCACGGGAAAAATTCAGAGCAACAGTAACAAAGCCGGGGATTATACAATAGATTTAGCTCCCGAGACTTGATGCACGGCACAAGCAGAAGAGCAACCCCACGCTCAGCATTTCAAAGCTTTGCGCTTCGCAATCCAGGGTATTGAATTTCACCATCGATAGCAATATTCAGGGCTCTGCTTGGATTGAAGGTTCTAGGCTAAAGCCATAAGTGAAACCCGATCTCTTTATGCGCAGAACCATACGCGAATAATCCGTTATCAAATGTCTTGCTCCCAGTCGGCTAGAACCTCGAGAATGCCTTCACTGCCTTGCCTGTGCGAGGTAGGACGCGCAGTACGTTGAACCGAACCTGGATAGCCAGACCTATCAGTATCACCGTAACATTATATGCAGAGAGTCCAAATCCGACAGCGGATCCAACGCACCGTCTTGCTTAATGGCCTACACTGCCCGACGGTAACCTGGTCGCCTTCTTCGACACGGAACGCCGGCGAGACGTGCGCTGCGAGGTTCTTGTGGCGCTTCTCATATCTGCTGTACTTGGGAATGAAGTGGAGGTATTCGCGGCGGATGACGAGAGTTCGGTGCATTTTGGTAGAGACAACGGTTCCGGTGAGGATTCGCCCACGGATAGAAACCTCGCCGGTGAAGGGACACTTCTTGTCTACATGTCATAGTCAGCTTCTCCAATGAAAGCTGCCGGTACCTGACCGATGTCCGTACCAATGTATGTGCCCTCAATGGCGGTCTTGGGCGTCCTAAAGCCCAGCCCGACATCCTTGAACCATCTTCGTCCACCCTTTCCAGCTCTTGTGCTCTTGGCTCTCTTTGCTTTTGTGTTCACGAAGATGTGCGGCTGTTTCTGGAAAGCGCGCTCCGACTGCACGGTCAACTCAGTCGCCATTGTTGCGGATTGTCGAGCCGAATATTCGTAAAGTTGAGTGGTGATTCGAGCTCAGGGTTTATGTGGGAGGCGGAGGATAGCCGCGCTCGCTTAAGGTATTGCTAGCTAGCAGGGATGCTGTGATTTCACGTGAAGCCGTGTTTACAGCATTGACGCGCTAAGGAAGACTGTCTGTTGTTTTCGCATTACAACCACAATAAAAACTACGAAACAACCTCGTTCGATGGCTTGATCAGCCTGTGCGCTGTATACACTATGGAGGCGTCGCAAAGCCCGAGGAAGGCGAACATTCGCCCTCGCTCGCGAAAATCCATCGCACACACCCCTATCGCAGATGCCCTCGGTGACAAAGAGAATCTGACCGTGGATGCGGCTGAGTTGATCGGTTTGACGGCAAAAGCCACCTCTGTAATCAAGAAGAGTCGAAGCAAAAGTATAGGTCCTGGAGGATTGGATGCTCTCCTTAGCGATGCCGGAAATCGTCAAAAGGTGGGCTCAAATAGGGAAATATGAACATCTAACGCTGACCGACCATAGTCCCCAGTAACGCCTCAATACAAGTCAATCCTGAAATCGACCATCCCATTGTCCCCTCCAAAAGCCATACCACCACGTAACGGCACCCGTAATTTCTCGCCTGTCAAGTCGCGACGAACCGTAACGCCACAGAAAGATCAAGAAGGGCTGTTGATCGATGTGTCTACACCCAAAGACTCACTTCTAGCCTCAAAGGGTCATGACCTGCCAAAACCTTTTGGTGATCCACTTGAACCCCTTCCTGGGTCCACTCGAGATAATGGACGTGTGACGATACGCACAGAGGAGGAGCAACAAGCTGCTGCAAGAGAACGCGAACAGCAAGATTTGGTAGCTCGTAAGGACGCGCGGCGGAAGTCTCTAGGTAAGTGGGTCGTAGATTGCCAAATTTTGTCAAATACGCTACGCTCTCTCATACGCGAATGATGGCCAATTGCTTTTGAGTGTAAGCGTAAGCAACAAGAACGATCATTGACTGTCTCTAGCGAATCGTCGAGTCTCCTTTGCTCCTGAGGCTACTTTACATACGTGGGATGTGGTTGAAATGCCGGAAGACTCCACTACATCCTCAGCATCTACCAATGCTACTCGAAGAGCATCAAGCTTGTCCGCTGCGGTTGTTTCGGCTTACGTTCAGCCACGGTCGCCAATACCAAGCTCGGAAGCATCAGAACCACCATCAACACCACCTCAGCAAGTTGAGGAAGTTCAAGTTACCGCATCGCCAGCCCATCAACGTGATCTTCATCAGAAGAAACGAAGGCGTAGCTCGGGAATCCCTCCAATGAACTTCAACAACCCTGATGAGTTCTCTTCCAGCCCGAACAGCGTCGGTTCCGCAAACAGCAATGATTCAAATTACACCTTCACGACTGCGGATGCCGATGCCGATTCATCGGACTCGGATGACAAAGATCTTGTTGAGGACGAGACCGTCACTGGAATTGACGGTGAAGACATCACGAGGAGATCAAGTGGCAGTTCTAGCACGGGGTCGAGCGGCAGGCTGGAGGAGGCTTTGCGACAAGCCGCGCGTCAGGCTGGGACACAGGGAATTGATCACGATGAAAACGGTGATATCACGATGGAGATGGCTGAGGAAGAGGTGACTACCGCATTTAAGCCATGGACAAAGAAAGACAGGCTGGGAGTTGAGTTTGTGGGTGACCCCAGCGCGCTTCAAGATCAAGAGAATATCAATCCGTTCTCGCCGGCTTTCAAAGCAAAAGTTCGTGGCAGCGGCGAGGAGGATAGAGAAGAGACCATGGACTTGACACAGGCCGTTGGCGCAATCCTTACCACGGGTGTGCGAGCAGTCTCTGCGGCAGTGCGCAGCCCCCAAAAAGTCCGATCTATAGAACGACTAAGAAGCAATCTTACGTCTCGTCGTTCTTCGGGCGCTAGCTCCTTATCCGGCGATGAGACCATGGATCTGACTGTGGCCGTTGGTGGAATCCAGCAAAATCAGAGAACTGGTCTTACAACACAGCAAGTGGAGAAGCACAATGTTGACAGCGAAGACGGGGAGACGACCTCGCAATTTCATTCAGTTGTCGGTGGTGTTTCAGACCGCAATGCAGATAGTCATCGACGAGCAAGCGGAGGTTCACTGTCTAACGACGAAGAGATGGATTTCACCGTTACGAAAGGCGGCATTCTGCAGTCTATCACGGAAAGAACAGAGCCCATAGAGGACGATACTATGGGAAGGGACATCACTACAGCCATCGGTGCTATCTTGCCTCAGCAGCTTAGGTCCATCAACAGTGTCCAAGCTAAGGATCTCATGGAGCGAGAAACCGACGATGGTCAGCTTTCCGGTTCCTCGATGTATAGAATTATCCAGAATACACCAGAAGCAGACCAGCCCGCTGAAACGCGACTTTCGGAGCACGTAAGGACCGTAACTTCTGAGACTGGTAGTCCGAGCCTAATTGTCACGGAAGGTCAAAGCAGCCGGAGGAGAGACATCAAAAGGAGCACATCCGTAACGCCCAGCAGGGGGATGCCTCATTCAACGCCACTGAACAAGCCAGCGACCCCGTCCAAGCAATCGACACCTATGGTTGCAAAGCCAGTCACTCCTGGCAAAACACCACCTGCCAAGAACATATCCATGCGGACGGGATCGCCTAGAAAATTATTTGAGGCCGAGATCAAGCAAGCAGCTTACAGCCCAGACATGAACATAAGTCATACCTTACATCGACAAAATCCAGCCGTAAGCGGCACTTCGATGCTCAGTGTTGTGCTGAAACACGGGTCAAAGAGAACGTCAGGTCTGGGCTTGGATGGAGTCAGGATGGGATCACCACGTGTCACTGAGCTGCTCGAAAGACGCGGCTCGATAGTCGACAGTACAGAAGCATTCACTGCGCCTAGCCAACCGCAAGCGAATGTTCGTTTCGTAGATCCTTACATCCTGGAACAGGAAGTGGATCATGAACGCATAGAAGATCAGCGGCGTGAAGGTGGGCTTTATAGTCTAACGCAGGAAGTTGATGATCAAGATTCGGTCATCCAGAATGATGCTACAACCAGCCTGAAGGATAAGATAGAGAGCTTGACTCCACAGAAGAAAAAAGGCAAGCTCAATGGTCGAAAGAGCCTGCATGTTGGAGCTGCAAAAGGCTTGCTTGGAAAACGACCAGCAGAGCTGGATGATGACGAGGATGATGAAGACCGTACACCCAAGCGTTTGAGAGGGAGGGAAAGTAGCCCCGTGAAGAAGGTAAGGCTTCCTGCGCCACCTACGAAGAACGCAACAACAGGCCGCATGACGCGGTCCTCTCGAGTCAGCTTAAGTGAGACTGAGGCGAATGCCCGTCTGAGTAGTCCTGTGGGAGGCATATCCCCAGTGAAGAGTAGTCGCGTCCCTACTGCCAAGGATCAACCACGCTTCAAGACCACCGAAATGAAACTGAGTCCAGCGAAGGCTGCTCTGTTCTCAATGCTCAAGACCGAGTCCGATGCGGCCGCTGCATTCGATTCTCCACAAGGGGCAGATCGTGTCCATCTTCAGGACTTTCTGAATCTTACCAGCATCCGTTTTATGGAGCTCACGACGACAAAGAGACGGCACACTATAGCGCCTAATGGCTCGCTGGATAGCGTTCCGAGAACTCTGGAAGATGGCGCAGTGGGTGCATTACCGCTCGACGTTAGCTCTGGGCTTGAGGAAACTGTAATAGCTGGCGCCTGCACCCTTCCCATGTTGGATCTCTATCAGCATGTAAGTACAGAGCCCAAATACCGAACGTCTGCATACTGATATGAACCCAGTCCTGCCGCGAACTCAAAAAGTACATCACCGAAGGCCGTTCCATTGTACGGGAGATTGAGCAAGAAACTTTCGAGGAAAACCCACCCTTGTTCCGTGAGTACATAACAGCGCCAGCAGATGTCAAGTCCATCATGGACAACCAATTCAAAAATGTCAAGACCCACGCTAGGCTACTAAGCAAAGCAATGTGGTACGAGTGGCGCATGAAGCTCCTAGATGGTCTGAAGGAGGGTCTGTTGAAGAATGGCGAAGGCATGAACGAAGATGCCGAGGCCTTGACACGTCAAGAGCAGCTGATCCATAACAATCTACCAAGCATGACGGAAGAGCAAGAGCAACTTGAAGCAGATGCTCGAGATCTGCAAGCTCAGGCTGACGAGCTGGCGAGTTGTGACCAGGAAGAGCTCAACAGTGCTAGAAGTGATTTAGTGGCTTTGGAGGATGGTATTGCGGCGAAGCGAAAAGAGGCCGAAGAACTTCAGACGCAACTGGACCAGAAAGATTACCACATTGAAAATGCCACCGAAAGGAGACACGAGTACCTTGCCGAAATAGAAGAAGCGGAGAAGGTGCGACTGAACTCTCAAGGCTGGGACTCCTCCGAAGTAAAGGCTTTACAAGGTACGTTGTCTCATTCCAATATACCCAGACTGAATCTAAAATATGCTGTAGTCAGCGTTGCTGCTCTGGAGCAGCAGTATGGATGGGCGATTACCTCTGCCGCCGGGGGTACCCTAACGATGACCTACCAGCGCACACTTCAGCTCTACTTCTCTCCCCACTCTTTCCAATCTAGCAACCGTCAACCTGATGAGGCGGCCGCGCAGGTGAATGCACCTATAAGCTTAGCATACATTGCCGATGCACACGAGTATCATCCTCAACCTCTAACCACCGAGAAGCGCTTCTTCCTGCAAATCATGCGCGCCCAGCTCCAATTCCTGGAGCAGTCGACAGTCAAAATCAATGAGCTCCTCGCTTTCGTGGGTGGTAGTTGGGAGAAAGCCTGCCATATCGCGGAACAAGCTCGTGCACTGGGCGTTCAGTATATTACCGAGCCGACCATCTTGTCTGACGAAATCCTGGCCGTCAAGTCTGTGATTCTGCTTCGGAAATTGAAGACCAAGGTGGAGGCCACATTCGAAGTCGGCGTCCGTAGTGAAGCTGGAGCAGCTGGTATCGATGTCATTGTCACACCAAGTGCGCGAGTGATGTATGGAGAAGAGCTAAAGGGCAAGAAGATGGGTGACTTCCTGGAGCAGAAGATTGGCGGCAAACGAAAAGGAAAGGAAGGGGACGTGAGGCGATGGGCTCAAGCAGTCAATGAATTGGATGAGCGGCTCGTGGCTAGAGGTAAGAAATCATAGGAGTGGTGTTTGAGCCTGGTGGCTTTTGGCGGCCTATGACTTGTGGTGATTGCCTTCTTGAAGCGGGCGTCTGAATCTTGCACCGTCCGCCATCACGATTTTGATGTTGGCTTCAATCGATAAGCCATGTGTACAAAGAGGTTTTCTTAAGCACAATGCACTGGCAATTCGATTTCGGGATAACGCCCAGGCTTTGCAGCACAGCTCTATGTACCTTACACTCTTGCTTTGGCACCATTCAGACCCGGAAGGTATCGTAGACAACGCCACAACGTACGACTGTAAAATACATATGTGCTGGACGGTAGACAGAAGCAAACATGAAGACTAGGTCTTCTGCCAGGCTCCGCTCGAACTAGCTTCCGACCCTCCAGAACTTCCACCCTTCTCTCTTCTCGTCTACTCCAACACCAACACCAACGAGCTTTTCGACGCCTTCCCGGCCTTTCGCTTCTAAGAATTTCTCCTGGTCAATCTCCTCGCCGCCTTTCTCATCGGTTCCGTTATGGAGCACAGCGGGCCACAAAACACCGACGCCATCGCCACCCAAGGTAGTCTCGAAGCGCTCGAACCCCTCCTCATCAAGCTGCGTCTCTAGCGCCCTGAGCGCCTCAGGAGCTACGTCAGGCTTCAACAGAGTTATAGCGCTACCGCCTCCGCCTGCACCTGTGAGTTTCGTCCAGCCAACGTTGGCCGAGTCGACTAGCTCGCGGATGCGCTCAAGACGAGGGTGTGAGACACCCAGTGCGACAAGCAGCCCGTGATTGACGTTCATGAGGTCGCCCAGTACTTGCGATGAGGACGTGCTGCTCGAATCAAAGTTAGGGGCGCTCATTATAACTTGCGCTGACTCGGTCACTTTGTCAATCGCATCCAGGATGCGCTCGGTAATCTCAGGATATGCTTTCTTGAGGGCGCCGACTTTTGCGACTTCGGTCGCCGTGGAGCGTGCCTGCTTCGTGTTGACTAGAAGAAGCGGTAGTTCGGGAAAATTGTGCAGGGTCTTCGTTCTCGGCGGCTGGGTGTAATCATGTCGTTGAAAGAGGACAGCTCTGCCATTGGTTGCAACTGTGTTGTCCACGCCACTGGGATTGCGATGTATGCACATCTCGCCTACGAAGGCCCAGCGGTTGATCCTCTCCATCTGAAGTTCAGCTTCTTCAGGCGGTTGATCCGGATGAGGGCCGGCGAGAGTGCGCATCTGGAGCAGGAGAGCGGAACTTAGGCACACATTAACACTAGCACTGCTGCCGAGTCCTGCGCCTATGGGAAGTGTAGATCGAAGCGTGTAGACACAGCCGGGGAAGGACTGGTTGCCCAGTGACATCAACAGATAAAGAAATGAGAAGGCTGCATCATGATGTATCTTCTTCTGTTCACTACGTACCGAAGGCGAGACGGAAAGATGTGGTTGCAGAGCTTCAGTAAGCTCAGGATCTAGGGCAGTGACAAGGTCGAAATAGAATTTCTTCTTCTCCGGTTTTGAAAAGGCTGCCCATGGTAATGCGTCAAGATCCCAGGTGTGGCTGAGAGAAATGTCTGGAAAACGAAGGGAAATTGTACGCTGCGATTTGGAAAGAGTGGTGACAAGAAGATAGGATCTTAGCGAGACGGCTGCAGCCACTGCCGCCTTGCCATGTACAACGGCGTGTTCTCCATAGACGATGACCTTTCCGGGAGCCGATGTCATGAATGCGGGCATCATGGGCGACGAACGTTTCCTATCGGCCTTTGGTCCTTTCGGACTCGGATTCTTGGTCAACCCATTGGCAGGTATATGGAAGGTGGGCGGCTCAGGTCCGACGCGCGACTCATCATGCGAGCCGTCACTGCTGGAATGCCTGCGGAAATTCACCTCAGCGTTTGCGGATGGCGGCCGTTCCGCACCGTTCAACCTTTGCTGGCCATTGATGTTGGACATGCTTCGCTGTCTCCCATATGGTCAGATGGATTGACTGATGATCAGGGTGGCTCGAGTATGAAGCAGAAGGCCGGAGGGCAATCCCACGTGCAAAAAGCCATGCCACAGCAGCTGCAGCTTGACGATATAAAAGATCGGGTTTTCGGAGTCTCGCTTGTTCAAGTTAGATTGAGTCAGGGGCACGCTCGGGCCGAGCGCCTAATTCGCAGTTTTGCCAGAGGTGTGGACTGTGGACTGTGGACTGTGGAGTAAGGTACCGAGATACTTCGACGGGGCCCCGACCTCCATTGCTCACCTTTAACTTTTCATCGAAATCCGAGATTTAGCAGATTGGAAGCATGGACGTCCTTCAAGTCTGCCTTACCTACCTCTCATCGGCTTTGCATGTAGCTGACTCCGATCACATAGCGCTTGGGTCGGTATCTTGACAGGCCACACTTTCCATGGAAAGGCCTGATCGTTGGATTTTCACTTGCGCAGTACATCTTCGAAGGCTATCTGTCGCTTCGTCAATACAAGATCCTCCAGCAAACAAAACCACCAGAATCACTTCAAGGCGAAGTTTCGCAAGAGGTCTTTGACAAGAGTCAGGTAAGCAGGCCTAGCTCTGAGACAGACTCTGTGCAACTGACACTACCAGGCATATGGACGTGCGAAATCCAAGTTCGGGGCTATTTCCTCCCTGTACGGACAGATTCAGAATTATGCGATCATATTCTACGACGTTCTCCCCAAACTATGGGCCGTGACGGGAGTGTGGCTAATCCGTTATTTCCCTGCACAATACACCGGCGAGATCATGCATACTCTGATCTTCTTCTTCGCCTTCAATTTTATCACCACCGTCGTCAATCTACCCATATCATACTACAGCACTTTCGTTCTTGAGGAGAAGTTTGGTTTCAACAAGCAGACACTCAAACTATGGGTGACTGACATGCTAAAAGGTCAAGCGCTGATGGCCGCCTTTGGGATACCTTTGCTCAGCGGCTTCTTGGCAATCATACAGAAGACCGGAAACCAATTCTTCTTTTACCTCTGGTTGTTCTCTGTTGGAGTGCAGGTCGCCGGTATCACCATTTATCCGATCCTGATTTTACCCCTATTCAACAAATTGGCACCTCTCGAAGAAGGTCCGCTCAAGACTTCAGTTGAGGCGTTGGCAAGGAGACTACAATTTCCGCTGAAGGAACTATACGTGATTGATGGCAGTAAACGAAGCGCACATAGTAATGCGTACTTCTATGGCCTGCCATGGAAAAAGCACATCGTCATCTACGACACGCTCATCGAGAAGAGTGAGACGGAGGAAGTCGTTGCCGTCCTTAGTCACGAGCTCGGACACTGGAGCTTAGGACATACCACCAAGTTGTTCGGCATTGCTCAGGTATGGATCCCTCGAAATGACGATCTGAGGCTACTAAGAAGCTTGGTAGTTCCACATGTTCTATATCTTCACCCTCTTCTCCGTGTTCATCAACAATCGCTCCCTTTACCAGTCCTTTGGCTTTCACAAGGAATTCCCTATCATCATCGGCTTCATCCTTTTCTCAGATGCTTTAGCACCGATGGATACTGTTGTGAAGCTGTTGATGAACATCTTGAGCAGGACATTCGAGTTCCAAGCCGGTGCGTCTGATCTGTTGCGCGTTGCCCTTGTCGGTAGCTGACCAAAGTTTAGACGAATTCGCAGTGAAGCTCGGGTATCCCAAGGAGCTAGCGAAATCCCTCATCAGGCTGCAGATCCAGAACTTGAGCACCATGGATGCAGATTGGATGTACGCAAGCTACCACTTCTCGCATCCAATCCTGCCGGAAAGACTTGGCGCTCTGGGATGGTACGGCGAGCAGAAGGGTGCGGAAAAGCAGATGGATGACGAGAAGCCTGTCAAAGTTTCGGACAGAGAGCTGTAATGCCTTACATCGAAGTGTAGAAAAGTACTGTTGGGTTTGTGCTCGCTCGCGACCACATCGACTAGGTCATCGCGCCTACAATATTTCGCGTCGGCCACTTCAAGTGTAGAACGTTATGGTCCGCTGCTCATCCTGCGCTATCTTTCCTTCGCTGCTTCTTGACCTCGTCATTTCTTCGCTCGTCCATCCTCCTTTGTTTCTTCCTCTTCCTTCTTTTCTCCTTATCCGCCGTAGTCTTCGTCGGTTCGACTGTCGGCACTCTGCGAGCGTCGCGTCCACCATCAGCCGCGTGGTCTCTCTTGCCAATTTCACCCTGCACAACCTCTTGCTCTCTCTCGAACAATATCTTGTCCTGCCATCCCTCCCCAACGCCCCCGCTGCTTGCTGGTGCTCCGCCCACGGCCTCGTTGGTCATGTCATGGAAGCCGTTCTCCGTAGGCATCAACTCCGGTAAACCTTGTCCTCCGTATTTTTCGAATGTTAAATCGGCGCCCAGCTGCTCGCCTCTCAACCCAGCTTCCACACGCTTCAGGTTGTGTAGGACAAGCCCCATGTTTTGTGCGCCTGTCGCCGGGGTCGTAGGCCCGCTTGGCGTCAACAGAGCGTTGGGATGGAGATATGCCTCGGTCGAAGCAGCCTCCAAGTACGATGAGAGGAGGGAAAGGGCATGGGACGGGCTGATACGCTCCGTGGAGTGACGATGATGTGGAGGATGAGCACTATAGGCCGCCATCGTCGGCAAATGATTGGTGGCAGAGAATCATTTGGGGAATCAGGAGTCTCATAGATCTTGGCAAATGACCCATCTGATACCTTATTCTGTAAAGGTGTGGGAGGTCCGCGAAAACAAGTATACCCTGAAAGAACCCTGGAATTATACACTCCCTCTTGCCCAATTCCTCATTCAATTTCGATTGAGCATCATATACACCAATGCTGTTGCTACGCTGTCGACGGAGCTCTTCTTTCGTCATAAATCACTACCCTACTCTCTGCCCGAGATGGTGGAAGTATTCCTATAGCCGGTGCGCCATGTAGAGTCCCAACCAGCGCCATCCCCGGAACTGATCTTGTACAACCAGGTCTATAGCGACGTTCTCCCCCCTCCGACCCGCCCTCCTTCCACGCTTTCCTACATATGCAGATTTACCGCCACGACTACCGGTTCTCTTCAAGCCTACAGATCTAGATCTAGTCCCACGCATCTCATCACATCCATCGCTTGCAAACGTACAGATAAGGTGCGGACCAAGGAGAACGTACAACCCGAGCAATCGTGTCAGGAAGCGAAGGCATGGGTTCCTTGTGAGATTGAACACGAGGAATGGGAGGAAGATACTGAAGAGGAGGAGAGCCAAGGGCAGGCGTGATTTGAGCCATTGATGCAGGCTTGCAGGCTGCGGCGGGATATACGACGTCAAAGCGAGGCGAAGGAACGCGCCGGCGGGTTTCGACGACCGAAATCAAAGCTGCATTTGACGATCCGCTGCAAGAGAGGCCCAAAAGCAATTTACCAGGAAAGCTACATCGGAATTGAGGATGCAAACGAGTTTCGGCAAGGGCTCCATAATCCCCCTAAGGCCTTATTGTGGAATTATACCAAGGTTCCGGTCTCTACCTAATGATAGCAAAAGTCGGCCTAGGACACTGCCGGTGTGGATACGCACCAGGCATAGAGAAGGTCTAATTCGCATATTCCCAAGTACCCATCGATCAGCACAGCGAGGTCATATGTGCTGTGTCTATATGTACAGCCAGTGAAGTCATTACGGTCTATCCTCATTGCTAGATCGAGAACTTCCGCTACGGAATATCCATATCGCTTGTGACCTCAGTTTCGCTTTGCCCGTCACCGTCCACCTCTTCATACTCATCTTCTTCGTCTTCTTCGTCCTCTTCGTCTTCCTGCTCGTTGTCTCCGTCAGTCGCTTTCAGGCCATAATCATCCTGGAATGAAGCGAGTGGTCGGACTTCGGGTCTAAAGCCGAGTCCTTCGAACCCCTTTACCAGCCCCTCTTCCATGATTGGCGCACAGGTGACAATGAGATTCGCCGTCTCCGCCCGGAACGCCGGTAGGACAACCGTTTTCAGTACTTGCTTGATCTCCTCCACCTTCACCCCTCTCACTTTCTTCAGCGTCTTCTGATTCCAGTCGGCCGGCAGACCGCGAATGACCTGTCTCACGAAGCTTGACTGCGCTGCGCTTGCCATTGTGGACTGAGCGTTTGCAAATGCTAGCACGATGCTGCTGATAGCGCCTTCCAATGCCAGATCATCGAACGGGTTCGTGCCGTCCACAAATTGTTCAATGACAATCTTGCAAGCACTGAAAGCTTTGAAGGCGTCGGGCGAGCGGTACACGTCGAAAGATATCTGGCCTGACTCTGTATGTCTCGAGAAGCTAGTGCCGTAGGCGAGGCCAGTACCCCTGACAGCCGTCCACAAAGGCCCTTCAACTGCATCGAGGTAAGCAATGGCAACCATGAGAACAGGGAGTCGAGGATCGTCGAAAGAAGAGGGACCCTTTGTGACGGATATAGCGAACGACGAGTCGATGGTCGGCAGTGGCACGATATAGGCCGTATTTCCTGGGTTCTTGCCGGCTTCGCTAAGGCGTGACAGACGGCTCTCTAGCGGCTTCAGTGGTGTGGTAATGTCAAGGTCTTGAGTAAGGATTTTCCAGGAGCTTATGGGCCGGGCAAGCTTTTCAAGGTTCGCAACAACCAGGACGCGGAAGGAGGAGAACTGGTGAAGCGCTCGTCGAACCTCTTCGAGCTGGGAGAGTATCGTCTCGGGAGCGTCTTCTAGTAGCCGCTTGACTCGTTTGAGGTATACAGCTCGCGTAAGTGTGCCCCGGGCGCGAGTTATCGATTTCGCCTGAGTATTGATTGAATTCTCAACCGCGTAAGCCATGCTGTTTCCATCACGCTTTTCCTCTGGTATGTCCGCGAGCAATCTTGTTGTTATGGCTTTGATTCGCGTCACATCGAATAGTTTGTTAGCCAACAGATCTTTCAGCCATTGTATCGCCGTCACATACTTGTCAGGTTCGACTTGGAAACGTATCGCAAGAATCTCGGGGTTGCCTAGGAACGAGCCTGAATCGATGCGGTACGATACCGTGTCATTCTCGAGCGCCATGATGACTTGCTCAAACTCCATCCTCTGACCATGCCTTAACAGTGGCGAATTGAATATATTCTCAAGGAAGACTGGAAGCAATGGTCGTAGAGCTATCGGAATGGATTCCGTACCGAGCAGTAACGTCAAATGGACAAAGTTAGTAGGTACATGCTCAAAATGTATGAACAGCGGTAATTCAATATCGTCATGATCGATGGTCTTCTGGATGGGATTGTCCAGGGATCCCATATCTCTTGCCGCACCGGATCTCGCTGTGGTCGTAGATATGAAATGTATCGAAGACGTGTCCGGTACCTTGAAGCTTGTAAGGATCTCGCGTGGGATTTCTCTGTCATTTGCAGCCTTGGCTTCGGCAAGCTTGGACTCCAGGTCTTTCAAACCTTCTGTACCCAAGCGCTGTTTCTGAGCAGCAATACGATCGCGCTCGTCCTGTTTCAGCTTCTTCGACAGCGCAGCAGACGGTGTTCCCAGTATCGTCACATGAGCAGCATTCGATATCCACTGGTGGAAAAACTGCCGCCATTGATCATCCGTCCATGTTTCAAGCGTATCATATACTCGAAGAGTCTCGAGATCTCGTAAAGTTGAGCCATCCTGGTTGCCGAAGAGGAAGTCCTTGATGATCGAATCGGCAAAGACAGAACCTGAGCTTTCACAGGCTGACTTCACCTGACGTCTCTCTCGTCTAATGCAGTCTTTGATGTAAAGTAGATCGAATTTCTTGCCTGCAATCTCCCGCAAAAGCTCGAAAAATCTTCTCTCTACTTCTGCAAGCCTCCCAGTGGCGACACTACTCAGCGAGAATTGTATTACGGTATCGGGCCGGGGTTCGGTGGAGTAATACACGGCACTCGCCAATTGTTCCTTTTCCACCAGGGTGTTCTCTAAGACAGACGCAGAAGATCCAGCAAGATACGTGAGAAGGATGCTCAACGCCGTAGAGGCCACTACATCGTTCAGAGAGGGCCCAAGAAAGCTGACCATGATTTCCCCGGTCCCTTCGTCTTCTTCTGGAAATTCTACAGCCACTGTTGATGACTGCTTGAGCGCTGGCGTTGACTTCGACTCGACCCACTAGCATGTTCACTGTCAGCATTCATGCTCTGCGGAAGGTCTGACAGACGAACTGCTTAACCCTCTTGCCAAACAGTTTCAGACAGGTCACCGATTCAAGGTCACTCACAGGTCTTTTGAATGGTGCGTCTGGCTGAGGTATATCGTCAAGAATCGTCCCTTCAAACTCATCCAGGATAGCTAGAAGATTCTCGTGATCCACCTCACCTATGATGACGAGGCATAGGTTCTTCGGTTGATACATTTGATGATGGAAACTACGTATACGGTCCGCTTGCAGGACTCGAAGTTGTTCCATCATCCCTCCTGTTTCGTACCTGAACCCATTACCTTCAGGATAAAGGAGCCTTTTCGACTGCAAGTCCATGAGTTCACCTTGATTATTCTGGACGCCTTGCATCTCGGAATAGACGACGCCTGCATCATTGCCCTCTCCGTCCACGTGATGAACCTCGGTGTAGCATCCGGCATCTGTCAGAGTTGGTACGATGACATGTTCTAAGTAGACTGGAAGGATTTGGGCGAACCCTGCCCATCCTGCAGTGTCTAGAGTATATGCTGTATGATCTGTGGCAGTCCACGCGTTGGTGGTCGAGTAGGCCCTTGTTGCAAGCTTATCAAGAACGCCTTTGTACTTATAGCTTTTCGATCCCATAAAACACAGGTGCTCAAGAGTATGGGGAGCACCTGAATCATCGTGGATTTCTGTTGCAAGGGCGAAATAGCCGAGCACTTTCGGGCCTTGTTGATCTACCACAACCACTCTCAACCCGGTCCTGTTCGATTCATATTGTGTGAGCAGGCTGGGTGAGTATTCGATCTTGAATTTTTGAAGTGTCCGGAAGTTGGTTTTGGATCTTGCAGAAGGCATGATGCTTGAGCGGGTGGAGGTAACAATAGAGCGTAGCGATGCAATTACTCTTGGCGACGTCGTGGTCTGTTGTAGACGTTCCGGGCTCCTAAACAATTCTTTTTAGCTTTACGTTCTTGTATCATCAGATACAATTTTGACAGGTCAGACAGCCTGATGCTTAGAATGGGCGACATGTACAAATAAATATAAACGCACGATACGCCAAACCTTCAGAATCTGGTCGGCAGAGTGTCTATCACGTACCAGGGGAAGTATAATAGAAAAGAAGCAAGAATGATCGGCAGCGCAAGAGTGCGCCAGAATCTCCTCGCAACCTCAAGTAGAGACATTGTAGGAGGCAAGGACCTCAAAGAAAGCATGGCATAACATGTCATGCATTGAGTGAGTCAAGTCATTCTGCAACGATAAGGAACATCCTCTTGACGAAGAGAAATGGGTCATAACTGAATAGCTCATGTCTCACCTTGAACTTCCAGCCTGGAATTCTGGGTATACCAGAAAAACTACTAGGGATGCATAGAAACGGCAACGGATGCGAATTCACTCCCCATATTGAAGTTGGGGGCCTGGCGGAGCTACTCTAGCTGATGGCTGAGCACTTCTTCGAGTCGTTACTTTATCTACTACCACACCCGGCAGTACCTAGTGAACTAGCGGAATGACTGCGTGGAAGTGTGGCGTTCAAATACTTTCTACTCCCGTCGCGCCATGAGGAAGGAGTGTTGACATCGCAAGTGTGGTGTTGCCCATTGAGCTTACGCATGGGCTCCGAGAAATAACGTGTCCTTCCGACGTGGCCCTGGCGACAAGCCTTCCTGCTTCTGGTTTATAAGACTATTGTGGCGACACACCTCACGTCTGCGTCCATCACATGCCGTCCAACTTAGTTGACCAACATCATGGTCAAGCGCTGCTCGACTCTATACAGAATGGCAGTTACCCTGAGTCGGAAGAGGTCATCTCTGCGGACTTGCCTTCAACAGCGATACCGGACATCCTCAAGCTTCTAAAGCAGGCTCGGGAAGACGTCAAGGTTCATGAGCTATTACGAAGGACCAGGTACTAGGCTGACGTCCATGCTTCTAGGTCAGTATTAGGGAGACCAGCAGGGACAGCGCGCAGGACATCGACGGCTGGATATCACAAGCGAAGCAATTACGGAGTGATGTTGATCATGCGCAGGACACAGCGCAGCAGATTGTTGACCAGAGTAAAGGATGGGAGCGTTCTCGCTTCCAGGCACAAGATGCTGCCAGCAAGGTGGGCCTCCTTGAGGAGGAGGTCGATTTCACGGACACAGTGATAGCTGTGTATGAGCGAGTGGGCCGGTTGCGCAGCAGACTTGATTCCACTCAAGAGGCGTTGCAGCGGGAGCAGTTGGATCGGGCAGTGAGGGAGCTTGTTGAGGCCAAGGGCGACGCCGAGAGTATTCAAGCAAGTCCAAGCACTCGTGTTTTCGCTGTGATACGTTCTAGGCTCGGCAGCCTCCACGAAGATGCAAAGGCACGCCTGCTGGATCACTGGAGATCCATGATCCATGTGGGTTCGACGCCACCTACGATAAATATCAAGCACCAGACTCAAGGTAGGGAAACGCGATCGCCGTTGAGGACGGAGCCTGATACTAACAACCACAAGGACTTTCGCCCATGGACCTGAACTCTCTCGCAGAAGCCTTACATAGGCTGGGCCTCCTTGACGATACGATATTAGATTCGTGCAAGGACATAGAACGTTTCCTGTTAAGGCCTCTTCTACTGTCACAACATAACAGACGCGCGGGTCTACTTTCTATTCAGAGGGACAGTCTTACCTTATCAGAGGCACCGACGCCAAAAAGCATTGAGGGTCTCTTCACTGATGTGAGGAACATAATCGAATACCTATCAGCCAATCTACCGATTGCGATAGCGTCCAATGTTCCTGGACTACTTGGACATACTCTTATCTCTATGATAATATCTCTTTGGCTTTCTCCGGCCATCCCTACGAACCTCAATAGCACAGAAGGCTTTCAGAACATTATAGAATCCGTGCTAAAATTTGCGGATGCTATAGAAAGCCATAATTGGCCAGGCAAAGATAGGCTCGTCAACTGGACGAAAGAGACACCGCATTTGTGGCTGAACAAACGTCAAGAACGCGCACTTGACAATGTAAGGAGGATGCTGGCCTCGGGTTTCGGAGATGTTGAGACTGTTGAGCGCGTAGAGACTCAGATCATGTCGTCGAAGGAGGATATGTTCGGCAGCCCAGGAGAGGATGATAGCTGGAATGCCGAGTGGTCTGACGAAGAGGAGGCAAACCGGTCTGGAGCAGATCATCCGACGGGCATAAATGAAGACAACGCCGAAGCAGATGTTAGTGCATGGGGACTGGGCGAGGACGCAAATGGGAGTACCCACGATGCCAAGCCTGGAAAGGTACACATTGAGAACAAGGATACCGACGCATGGGGATGGGGGGACGAAGAGGAAGGTGACGAGGCAACGGCATCACCCAATTCGGCACAGGCGAGCCTGAGACGACTCAAGAGTAACGGGAATCGGAACCCAGCACAAGGCGCTGGGCGAGAGGTTACTCTGAGGGAAACCTACACCATCACAGCTCTTCCAAGGGAAGTCCTAGATCTGGTCACCAAGGCTATTTCGGACGCGGAAACCCTCAGGAAACCGAAGTAGGTGACTCCTCTGCGATGCGACAACTTACTCATTGTGAACTAGGTACAATGGCCTACCTATTGCTTCGGCATCAAACGGACTCTTCGCGCTGCGTAGTCTGGTTCTCACCATGTATCGAGCGAGCGCGCCGCCGTGCTACTCGCTCAACCCTAGCGGTAACATGTTCCTGTACAATGACAGTCTTTGGTTGGCCGAGCGACTCAAGCAACACATTCGGGACCATCCCAGTTCAAGGAGCAAATCTCAAGCCGACATTGCGGCGCTGTTGTCATTCGGCAAACGCGCCTATGGTCGGGAAATGGAGTCGCAGCGCACCATCTTGAGTGATCTTCTAGATGGGGCGCAAGGATTTTCAAATTGCACTGTGGCTCCCTTTGCGCAAGAGTGTGACTTGGCCATCAGCTCGACTGTGGACCGCTTGCGCGAGGTATTCGGGCAGTGGCAGCCTGTGTTGTCGCACTCGGCCTTGCTTCAATCGCTGGGCTCTCTCCTTTCCACCGTGGTCCACAAAATCATCGGCGACATAGAAGACATCTCGGACATCTCGGAGCCGGAGTCTCAACGCTTGACGGCGTTCTGCAACCGGGTGGCATCGCTCGAAGACCTCTTCTTGCCGCAGCGCCCGGGGGAGCCAAAGGAGACGGAGCAGGCTAGTGTGCCGCTGACTGCGGTCTACACGCCTGGCTGGCTCAAATTCCAGTATCTAGTGAACATCCTCGAGAGCTCATTGGTGGACATCAAATTCCTGTGGGAGGAGGGGGAATTGGGACTGGAGTTTGAAGTGGAGGAGCTGGTCGATCTGATCGAAGCACTTTTCGCAGATTCAGAATATCGAAGAAGGGCCATCGGTGACATTCGTAGGGTGTCAGGCAGTAGCTAGGCGCATGCTGTTACAGTGGGATGCCAGATAATAAGGGTATGGCATCGCTTTAGAAGGCTCCAGGCAACACACTATCGCACAGGATAATGTAGACGGACTTTGTTCGCTGATTTGAAGGAATATTGTGACGTTTTGCACTTTATATGATTATAGTGCAGTCATGAGAGTCGATGCCTAGCATGGAAGACACAACAGGGTACATCATCGTGTCAAGTAGAGGCTTAGGCCATGACTCCAGGCAAGCGCTGGGGCTACATGGGCCGGGCCGTGAGACTACGCCTCGGATATGTACATTAGGTAACCTGGGCTCCTGGGCTCGCTGAGGATGCCGTGAGCTGTTGCTTGTCCTTGCACATCGATCACCGAAGCTCGTCTTGGTAGACCCATCTCGTAAACCTGTCTATCCGTAATAGAATCGACATCACTCCCGTTGCATCGCTTCTCAGTCCTCAGGTCCTCGGTTCTCCACCTCCTCGTCGTACCTTACCGTGGCTTTGGAACCCTGCCTCGAGCAGGTCACGCCCACGACTATGGCCTCGTGATTTATTGTCCTCGGAGGAAACCACGCATTCCCATCACGGATAGTCATTCTGCCTATTGATGCCACTTCCTGAGTGCATCGAGGCTGCTTGAGACCCAGTTTCCACCCATACTTGTAGCAACACTCTGACCGCAATGTCCGCACAACGACATACGTCTTCTCCCTCAAGACCACGCCCTGTACCGACCACATCTTCCCCAGAACCCTCCAGCGGTCGATTGCCCGCGTCAGAATCATACTCTAGAGCCTCCTCCATCGCCCGTCTCCAAGCTTCACCTAATACTTCTGGGAGCGCGCCCAACTCACGACCAGCCCCAACACCTATTCGGGGAGATGGAGACACGAGTGCACCGCTTGCCGGCGCCGAGGGACCGATTTCGACATCTGGGCCTGGGCAATCGGCTCTCGCAGCAGCTCTACAGACCGCCTACGGCAGGAGTCCACCGAAATTTGGAACTCCGCCTCGACGAGACTCCAGTCAGCGCCAGCCGAAGTCACCGCCCGCAGCGGGAGCTGCATACATGAGAAGTCTGCCGCAGAGTAGTTATGGCTCTTTCGATGCTCCATCTGCGCAAGGGGCCCCGTCCGTTGTACCAACGTCCAATGAAAACCCCGAAGTTGTTAAGAGGCATCTTGTTCAAGCACACAACCTAGAGAATGCCAGCGAGGCGAATTTGCCGAGCCATAAGCCTTCGATGTCTAGTATGAGCCGTACGAGGCAACAGAGCAGTAAGGCTGCTTTAGGGGATGACGAATTTTCAAGTCTACAATTACAGGGCGGAGACATGACCCGAGAGGTCTATCGATGGACCGAAGAGGCCGAGTCTCAGTCTCTACTTCGAGGGCGTGGGAAGCGTAGCAGGAGCTTTGATGTCTCACGCCCACAACCCGAAAGCGACGAAGTGGATATTAGCTCTATCAAGGTTCCCGGAGGCTTCAGACGGAATTATTTGATTAGGAAAGCTCCTAGTCCATCGCCGGATCGGAGAGGTGGCAAATATGGCGGCGCTGAACCTAGCGGGCGATCAACAACTTCAAGACCACAGCCTGCACTTTTCACCAAAAGCTTCATCGAGTTTTTGACAGTTTACGGCCATTTCGCAGGCGAGGAGCTTGAGGAGGATGACGAAGATTTCGAGCCTGATGGATACTTCTCTCATCATCCGTACTTCGATGCTGGAGACACTGATGTGGAGAACGGCGGACGAGGCGAAGGCAGCACGTTGCTAACACCTGGAACACCAGGTCGACGAAGAAGAAAAACCAAAGAGCCAGGGTCCGCTGGCGAGAATACGCCATTTGGAGCTTCTTTACTTCTACTAAAATCCTTTGTTGGTACTGGTGTGCTCTTCCTTCCAAAGGCGTATCTCAATGGTGGAATGATGCTGTCAAATCTCGTCCTGTTGGGTGTGGCTATGCTGAGCTATTACTGCTTCATCCTGTTGGTCAAGACACGTCTCAGAGTCGATGGTTCCTTTGGTCAGATTGGTGGCATTCTGTACGGAAAATGGCTTCGAATCCTCATCCTCTCGTCTGTCGCTCTAAGCCAGATCGGATTCGTTTCTGCGTACATCGTCTTTACCTCGCAAAACCTGCAGGCTTTTGTGCTTGCCGTGTCCAACTGCCGGCAAAATCTCGATATCAAAGCTATGATCTTCATGCAGCTCATCATCTTTCTCCCTCTTTCACTAATAAGGGATATCAGCAAACTGGGCGGCACCGCCTTAGTAGCAGATTTCTTCATCCTGCTGGGTCTCGTTTACCTCTACTACTACGATATCTTTACTCTGGCGAAAAACCACGGTATTGCCGATATCATTAATCTTAACCCTGACGATTGGCCCCTATTTATAGGCACCGCAATCTTCACCTTCGAGGGCGTAGGCCTTATTGTTCCCATCCAGGAATCAATGAAAAAGCCTATCGAATTTCCTCGTGTTTTGGCCGGTGTGATGATAATCATAACTGTCATCTTTATCAGTATGGGAGCCCTTTCGTATGCTGCGTTCGGCTCGTCGACAAAGACCGTTATTCTGCTCAACCTACCACAGGACAACAAATTCGTCAACGCCGTCCAATTCCTGTACTCTTTAGCGATTTTGCTATCCACACCGTTGCAACTCTTCCCCGCGATTAGGATCATGGAGAATGGACTATTCACTCGCAGTGGCAAGTTTAGTCGCTCTATCAAGTGGAAAAAGAATGTCTTTCGCTTCGTGCTGGTTGTCGTTTGCGCACTAATCGCGTGGGGAGGAGCGGACGATCTGGATAAGTTCGTAGCACTCGTTGGTAGCTTTGCTTGCATACCGCTGGTCTACGTTTATCCAGTAAGATGCCTTACCTTCGACATTTGTCTCCTGGCGGTATGCTGATCATATACTATAGCCTTTACTCCATCTCAAAGCTGTGGCCACCAAGCCATGGCAGCGTTTTGTGGATGTTTCTCTTTGTTGTTTTGGAGTGGTGGTCATGGTATACACTACAACGTTGACGTTACGTAATTGGGCAGCGGGCCCCGGTGTTAAGGCACCAGGGTACTGCGATGAGTGAGAAATTCATCTCAAGGCTTTCGGAAGGGTCTAGAATTCACTCGAACTGGAGGGCGTGAGTTAGTATGGAGCAAGTTTTTCGTGTACCGGATTTTGCATAGCGTTGCATTGGGTAGATTGGGTTGCTCGGGAGAAGCCTGGGTTAGTGGCTAATAGATAAGATTGTTACATAAGGTAGTATTTTTATCGGAGTGATTCGATCAAGAACCTCCTTTCACCTCAGTACATTCTGATGAAGCCTACTGTCATTATGTTGCAATTAAACCATGCGCTGGCAGAGTGTTACTTCCAGGGGCTGGGTAAACAAACGATTACCCCCGGCACCCTCGAGCAACGTGTTGACGAGATGACTTATGGACTGAAACGCCAATGATGTCATACCTCTAAAGCGTTAAACCGTTCGAGAGTATTGTTCATCTCGCTGGTAGATCCCAAGGAACCGGAAAAGGATTCCCTAGACGTAGCCATAAGAACCTACTGGCGCTAGCGTACGGGATACTGAACACTCCTCGCGTGGTGTGGCACTACTTTACCTCGTATTGGTCTTCCAAAGCCGCACACCACTTCAATGCTTCTGACATCGTCGCTCAGCAGTTACGATTGATGTTTTGGACTCTGGCAAGGCTGTCCCGCTACCCGATTTACGAAGGCCTCTCGCGCACTGACACTGAAGCATAAAGCCGGATCAATGCTTCTCAGCTCTGGCTCGTGCATGCACGCCAAAGCCGCCAAGCCTAGATAGGAGTGCATGATGTCTGCAATCCCCATATCAGTCTGGCGGTGAGAACGAAAGGAGTCAAGCAAAACACAAAAGCTGGGTTTTCTAAGACGACAACGGCATGAAAGCTGGCTTTCTAACTTACCGGGTGGATCGCCAGGCAGCTTTCCGAACCCTCCAATCTGGTGTTGCGTCTTCTCAAGGAGATAGCGCCGATTGGCGTTGAAATCGATGAGGTGGATTTGGTTAAGAACCTAGCAAGTTAGGTGCATTAGTATATGTTTTCTATCCTCATCTTGGCTTGCAAGGTTCAATTTCAGAGACTGAGCAATCACATACAGCCAATGTGCCTCCATTCCAGAACGAGTAACATGTGTCGGCCGTCTTGTTGCACCGACCATTGAAGCCGGCCCACAGCAACTCTTCCGACAGGACGTCAAGTGCCGGGGTACCGGCGCGAGAGATTTCTGATGGAGGTATAACGACTCCTTCTACATGAAAGGGATCAGGCGTTTCGCTTGTTGTGGTCCCAGCAGTCTCCCCGTCCGATACCTCATACTCCTCGTCCTCTTGCAAGACTGAAGTCTGCCTGCTGACAAGCCAGTGGAAAAGTCGGTCCATATGCAGAGGGTACTCTAGGCTTCCGCTTTTGGATATCGCATTGGTATAATGGCGAGAAATCTCTAGCCTCCCAAGCAACGACAGAGTGCTAATGCCGCAATATGTCCAGCCAGCTGCAGGGTCGGAATGAGCAATTGGTGATATTCATCCAGCAGCAGCGACGGGCATGTTCATACCATGCGCTTCTTGGAAAGACGCGTTTCCAAGGCCGCCCTCGTAGGTCTATCATCCCGTCTCAGCTCTATCCCAGTAGGCCCTAAGCTCAGGTCACCTACCTGGAGAGACGTTATGGACTGCGCTAGTGCCTCAACGTTGATGTCTTCCTTTTGCGCCACAGCATCCGAATCGGATCCTCTGCTTAAAATCCATTTCACACTAGCAGCGCAGTACCCGAACCTCACATCACCGCCTCCACTAACTTCACCGAACGCTCTCGTTCCCTCGCGGAAACTTCCATCCTCCAATTGCAAGCTCCTGAGCCATTGTAGACATTCTCGTCTCTTAACTCTCTTGAAATCATCCCCTAGTATGACCAGAGTAGCAAGCGCGAAATAAGTGGCCGCCAAGTTCGCCGGATCCCAGCACTCGTTCTTTTCGCTTCTCTGACGACCCGGATCTGCGCCCGTAAAACCGCGGAAGCCGCCGTTCGGATGTTGACAGCGATATATCCAATCGATATAGGCGGCGCGCTCGTCGGCGGAAGTGTATGTTTCTAGAGCGTCGAGGAGGTCCAGAGCAGAGATGGTGAAGCAGGCAAGGGTCATCCGGGTTGAATCATTGGCTTGGTAGGCCGTCGGAAGATGTGTCTTGAGGCAGCGGAGCCAATATTTGATATGCCGCGGTTTGTTGAAGTAGGAGGTGTCGGGCGTGTGAGACGTCGACATACTGAGAATGAACGCATTGGACGCTGTTGCAGGCTGCAGCGGGGTGCCAGAATTGTGACTACGGGCTTGGTGGGGTTAAGCGGCTGTGGCGTCAATGCACGCTGGCGCGGGCCGGCAAGGCGGGAACCCGGACATACGACACTGAGGTAGCTGTTTCCTGTATCCTGACGATGGTTCTAAGGACAACCTGAACGCTTCTATGTCAATACCACCTGATTTTTTAAGCCTCGCCAATCCAATATGGCCCTCATCTCCGCAGCAAACCTGTTGCGCTCGATTTCCCTCTTTCATCTCACCATCGCCTACTTTCTCCTTGTCTCCCCTTCTCTGATAGTGGATCAAAACCTTGTCTTCATCCTTGGTGAAGCGATGCAAATGGTGAATGCCATCACAATCCAAGGTTTGCTCCCACAACATACACAGTAGCTGAACCGCCTTAGCCTTCCCCAACAACTTCCTTTTCCGCTCCATCCCCACCCCTAGGAATTCTGTCTGCAGTCCTTGCCCTGCTCGGCATCGTCGATCTTGCAGCCGTGTCACTTCCCGAAGAAGTCTTCTCATACTACTGGTCCTCGCAAGCCCCTGTCCGCCTGTTCTTCTTCTTTGCTGTAACGGGTTATTCGTATGCCTTCCAGCCGGGAGGAGCGTGGGGGATGGGTAAGAGGAGAGGATGGGACGTTTTGAACAACAGTGTCGTTTTTACGTGGGGTTTTGTGGAGATGTTGGTCTGGTTCTGGGTAAGTGCTTTTTGATTTTACTTAAAATTCATGAGAGATACAACTTAAGGTGAAGGGGTTACTACAGAGAGCAGGGTCGAGTACTAACCCTCCGTTGCAGGTGTTCACTACGCTCAGGGAAGAGAGGAAATCAATGGCTTCAAAGGCGCAAGATCAGCGAGAGGCAGAAGTCAATATGTTGTGATACCCTTGAACTTTTTTGACTTCAACGTGATATGACTGCTTCTTTATACAATGCCATGGGTATCAACGAACTGCACACAGGGGCCCATCGAGACCTCGGTCTAGTCTACCTTGTTGCTTCCAAAACATGAGAAGGTCCCAGACCGCTATGCAATCTCGCCACTTTTCCGTCCGTGCGCCGCCGCAATAGGTAAATCAAATAGATTTCCTCGGCGTCCGAACACTCATAACTTGATAGCCTCATAATTCTTCGCCTTTAGAATCCCATCCATTGCCTCCGTCCAACTGTCGCAGACGTCTTTCACCGTCCTTTCCATTGTCGCCTGATCAATGAGAGACTCGAGTGCCTTGCCAACCGCATCTTGCTCCTCGTGGATGCCCCACCTGATTGCATGGATCAACTTGGTTTTTGCCTTCTCACTACGAACCGATGCTTGTTGATATGAAACGTTGGACTCCGTCAGCGACTGAATCTCCCGAACAAGCGTCTTAAGACGATCGGTTCTGTTTGCGAGAAAATCTGAATCTACGAAAGTAGAACGGCGGTCCTTAAGACTCAAATGCATTATCGTCGCTCTGCAAAATTGACAGGCATCAAGAATGGTGAGGTGCCAATGATAATACTTCCAAGTTGGGAATGTGAAGCCAACGCCGAGGTCTGCCGTGGTGTCTTCGAAAGCTGGACCATCTCCCTCCAGCGCCCTCCTAAGATCTGCCAAGGCAGCTTCCAGAGGATCAAAGAGAGCGAGCATCTTCGACTGCTTGATTCTGGGCTGGTCTGCATTGGCAGCCAGGCTACACAGATGTCTGAGCATGCTAACGATGAAGTATTCTTTATCCTCGATTGCTGTACCATTATTATCCGACCCCGACTCTCGACAGACCATATCGACCACTGTAGAAGCCTTCATAGTCTCTCGTCTGTGGAGAACATCCCAAAAGCAGGCCATTTCTAGTTGCGTAGATAGCCAGCGGCCCTTTACATAAATCACCTGATCAGCAAATGAAGTTGTCTCAGCCTTATAAGAGGACACTCACGTTGAGCGCTTTGCTGTCTAGCATCGAGCGGGTCGCAGGGTCTTGAAAGGATGATTCGCAGCTTGGAAACGCACCAGCATCACGATTATCTACGACTTCGCCCGTCCAATGACCTACCATTAATAATCGTTAGTATACAGGTCCCTTGGTGCACAAGTCCACTTACTCATAAGATCGTCATAATCGATCTCGCCAGAAGCGCCGCCCAAGCGCTGAATGCGCGACGATTCAACAATTGCAATGAATTTTGAGAATCCATTGTCGATTGAGTGGCCTAGGTCCAGAGCGTCGAAGAGCATGTTATTCTGCCCGTCGCTCAACATCCGACGAATTGACTCGTCGTTGACTTGTTGAGCAGATCTGTGCCATTCCAAAGTAGATGTGAGAGTGGCGGATGGATTCCGAATGGTGAAGACCCCATTATCTTGTGACGAACCACTCAATGGATACGGGTGCAGGGTGGAGATTCGCGTAAAGAGGATCCAAGAGAGCGTGGCATGCTGCATATTCTTGACGCAAAGCTGCGAGTATCGCCCCATAGCTATCGATGCCGTTCCCAACACCAGTGCTAGGCGTATTTGCAATAGCAAGGCATCATAGTTATGCCTTGAGTTGGCGAGTACCACCTCAAGGACCGCGACACTTCTCAATACAGAATTGTTCTCTCCCAGCTTTAACATATGAAACATAGCCATGACAGCCAATATAGCTGCGTCATCGCCAGGCCGCCGTTCGCTGAGTGGGAGCTGGGAACCTAATGCCAAGGACATTTTGTAAAGTCGAAGGCAATTACAGACGAAGGCTTCAAGCAATGCCCTCTCATTGAAGTTAGGATGCTTCGAGACAACTAGGAAGTAATCCAGTTTGAGGACGTTGATCTCCGAGGTCAGCCACCGTACCGCCTTCCAATCCGTGACCGAGTCAGTCTCTCAAGCTGCGACAGGAAGCGGGCAACAATCACATACCTCTGGCTCATCTCGAGGAGGCTTAATACCTCTCGCCTCCTGTGCTGAGAGCTGAAGGAGCTCGCCTTGGATCAATCGATCAAGGCACTTGACATAGGGGTTTAGGTCATAAAAACAGACAAGCCTCGATGAATATTTCTTAAAATGCTTACTGCAAGCGGTGAGTAGTCGTTTCTGATAATGCATGTCTTCGTCCAGGTCCGAATAGTAAAATTTGAGTAACGCCAGCTGAGCATTGCGCGAACTATCTCCAAAGGACTCCAGAAGCTTTGCAGTCCGCACTGCATTCCTGTTTTGATGTCAGTAAATGTATCACTCGTGATTGTCAACGTCTTACTCTTCCTCGCCAATCTGACTGGCTGCCGTGATGAGGGCAGACCAGACTTTCCAATCATCGCCTACTTTGCCGAACGCACAGTGTGCAGGCTTTGCATGGTCTCGTACAACATCCGGACGAGCGTCCTCAAGCAGCGCATGACAATACCGCCAGAGCCCCTCCCACTGCTCACTTTGCTCCAGGAAATCGATTTTTTGCCGCACAAGCTCCCATGCTTTGTTGCCAACGCGGGAGTTTATCCCCACGCGGTCGTCGTCCAATATTTCTAGAGCTTCCTTGGCTTTGCCTTGCGATCGATAGACTCTCAGTAGCAGCAACAGATCTTCGAGCTTTCCGAGCCCTAGCCCAGTGCTTGATGCATCCTGCCAAGATTCAGCGAGCTCTCCTGATAGCGGATGCGTAACGTTCAAAGACATACTCCGGAGACAGACACCGTTGATGCAGCCTTCGCGAGAGTCCTGTAGTTCAGCTGGATATACATTCCCCGCTCGTTTTCTGCCACGCCAGGCAGACTCGATAGTATGAGATTCGCAACAATATACCAGTAATGCGGATCTCGCCGTCTGGGGAAAGCATTTTTGTACGCGACTGACGCCTATGGTACCATTGGTTTATTATGGCTCGTGACCAGGAATATAGCAATGAATGTACTTACTTTCTGTGCAATACGCCAATCCTTTGCGGCGAATGCATTGAAGAACCATGACCGATAGAGCTCTTCATCGTTAGGCCGAGCTTTCAGTGCTCGTTCCCAGATGGTGGCATTGAAAGAACACCCTCTGCAAATATCGAATTGCACAACGAAGCTTAAAACCTCGGCATCTGTTACGGGTAAAGCTCTCTCAAGGATTGCATCAAGCTCCTTCTGTCCTTGTTGATTCCTTTTAGGGTCGGGCCATAACAGAAGGACGTGAGCTTTTGCCACCTATAGAGGTGGCAGTCAGTCTGATGTCCAGGGTCGGTACAATGGTGTCGCGCAGGACGTAACGGACTAGATTTTCATCGCCCCTGTCGCCCTTCTTGATTCGTTTTTCGCAGAGGCTCAAGGCTTGCTTCCAGGAAGAGGCTTGAATGAGGTCTTCTAGTTGTTTATCGTAGGCTCCACCACGTGTGAAGGTGGGGCGTGCCATTGTGTAGAAGCACCCATCAAATTACAGTCATAGGCATACTAGTATACTTGTTGCAGCGTAACAATATACGGCAGGGCCAAAATAATGGAGACCGATAGCACGCCTACTGTGATACATGTTTGAAGGATACGGGATGGATCAAGTACTCCCTCGCGATTTCCTTTCTGGGCGGCAAGAAACGGGAAAAGGAGCATCTGCTGTCGACAACATTTGTTCTACCGAGGAACACCTAGATGCCACGAATGCGTATATTTACTGTTATTGCATTGGCTATGAGAGACATTTGGACAATGCATGTAAGCACACTGGTTGAAACCGGCCGGAGGTCATCTAAGGTACACAATGTAATGCTACACACCCAATATCTAATGTTTATTGTCTGGGGTGGCAAACGCTCCTCCCTGGTCTCAAACTGGGGCCGTTCAAGGGACAGCCTCGACCGCTCGACAGATGTCCCGTTGATGCCCGGTAGTATTCATCAACGCGTCACACCATACGGTCCGGACCGAGGATATCGTGCGTCGTATCGCTACAGAGCAAAACCTCCGGCCTTCCGCTTAGCTTCTTTACGCTCCATAATCTGCGAGCTCGTCAGTCCATGAATTCGCTGATCCTTTCATATCCCTTGACATGCCCATTGCTGTTTGCAGTCCCGGTACGCCCTAGATTGACGGCTATGGTCAGCCATCGTCCGTCTGTCGCCGATGTTCCGCGATCCAAAAGCGTATCGAGACGGGTCAAAACAGAAAAGACACACTGAAAATAGTCGGAGCACATGTCTCTGTCGCCACCATTCCTATGCATACATTTCAGGCTGCGAGTAGCCGCTTCTTGGCAAGGATCGAAATATTCGCTGTTCCTCTTGCTGGACAACGTCAACTGGATGTAGGCGAAGACGCAGGGCAGCTGAGACAAGGAAAGGTGTGTAAGAGGAGCAAAACATACGCTTGGAACGTCTTCTCTGCCTTCGACCAAGTAGAATCCCCTTCAGCCCCCCCTGCCATTCCGACGTTAATAGAGACAGTGTTTTGGGGAGAATTGGTTGTTAATACGCGCTTAGGAACAGAGTATCTAGAGTAGAGCCGACTTTTAGCCGAGGCCGAAGGCCCGATCAGATGATTCGCCATCGCCTTGGGAGGTAACTCTCTCAAAACTACAATCGGCGATTGGATGAACGTCCATCTCAGAGCAATCCCCAACGTTGCATTAGCCAAGGATAAACGGCTTGTAACGGCATTGCCCTTGCCAGCTACAGCAACACTAGCTTAGCAGTGAAGTGGATGGCGCTACTATTGGAGCATAAAGAAGTGTGCTGTGCGACTACGTCCGATGATCAGACGTTTTCCCACTTGGCGGATATTCACCGCCAGCCGGTCTCCCCTGCTCTCTATCTCCGCAGAGGCAACAGGCGAAGATCCGTTCCAGAAGTGTTGACAACTCAGCAATTCGCCGAATTGCAGGCTGGCTTACGATGGCGTCTAAAAGCAGGACAATCGGAGGGAGTGCTATCCAAGAGAATCTTGAAGGTGCTAGATCACTGTTGGCTGCCAAATCAGGAAAGGAATTCCTGGGTCTGGGAGCCGATGATGAAGTAGCGTAGCAGCAGCGCCTAACGACCGTTGACATCCACACCTATTGCTTGTCATTTCGAATTTACGTTGCGACAGCATCTATGATCTTCCGAGCCTCAAAATTTTATGATCCTGATACCATCCGAGGCCATCTATTTTGAGCGCTTCGTGTTCTGCCAAGTCCAGCGCGTGGCAATTCATCCATACGGTACATTCCAGATGACGCACTCGTGACAGCAAGATCACACTGTTCAGTGACCGCCTCCTGACTTCTTGCAGGCGCTTCTATAAATCTCCTTCTGGCTGAAGCGAATTAGTATTAGCAACACGATTGCCACAGACCCAAACCCAAGGTAGTAAGCATGTCCATGTGCTTGAGAGTGCTACCGTGCCTCCCTACCGTGGGTTGATGTGCTCTTGATCTAAGAAAGTCGACGATATAGCAGATTTGAGTCGGGTGCAGTCCGCACGGGGCTGATAATCATGCTCTCGCTGTCATCGTGAACCAACGCAAACCCCTCCACACCTATCGGATAGCCCAGACGTTGGCCCATGTATTCGATGACCTTGCGAAGCCTAGGTGCGAAAGACTTCCAACTAAGGACACTTTCATGTAAGAGGAAGAACACTCTTCGAGTGAGAGGTCAATGCTCGATTCCATCTCACTATAAGCCATCGGTCGAAGATCACTCAACTTAAGCCTTGCCAGAACCTTACAGAATCTCCGAGGGTGTTCAGGAGGAGATCTTGAATCACCGATTGAAAGTAGTATATATTGGGTATGAATGATCCTTCCTGTGGGGATTTGTTTCAAACATTTACCCTGTCTTGGCTAAATTGTCATCAGACCTTCCAATCAAGAAGTTCACCGAGGTTTGGTCTGAGGGGAGCAACTGGACTGCATCCAGCCTCTAAATCTAACAATTAGCAGATCCTTTGAGAAGTAGGTGCTATGGGGGGAATCGTTCCGTCTCCATAGCCTGATAAGATATATCCAGGTTAAGATGGCCAATCCAAATTTTTTCTCTCCAATGTCGACGAAGCTTCCAGACTTCGTAGATGAAGCCACCGACATTGAATCAGAGAAATCAGTGGACACCGAAGACTTTGACCCAATCAAGCACTTGGCGTTCGTGCCGCCTGCGAAGATCTATACGATGGAGGAGTTGGATTTCCCCAAAACCGACGGTGTCTCGCCCGTTGCGGTATCAGATCCTTTCCCGCTCTTTACCCAAGAAGCCATTCAGCGAATGCCGGCAGAAATCATGAGCAACAAAGTCTGGGAGAATTGCCAATATTCTAGCAACCTTGCCCAGTGTCAGTTGCGTGGGTTCGCTGCTCAGTGAGTTGGTTGCGCTTGTGTTGATGAGTGAGTCTGGCTAGAGCAGGATTAGGTATGCGCCTTTCGTTTACGACGCTTGGAAGAACAGCGAAGTTCTATCGATAATCTCGAGGGTTCCTGGTGTCAAGTTGGTAACAGCCATGGACTTCGAGATTGCGCATGTCAACGTCTCCATGAAGTCAGAGAGGCAAAAAGTCGAAGAGCTGGAAGCGTCCATTGACAGACGACTCACTGAGGCTGACGAAGGCATCGCCGGTTGTGAGTACCAATCTCGATTTTACCTCATCTCCTGATCTGCATACGAGCTACGACCCGTACTTCGCGGGAAAAGCCCGGTGGTTTTTACCTCTGCTAAGCAATGGACTCGTGGAGAGTGAATGCTGAGACGGACCTTAGGCCCTTGGGCAGATGACAAGCCAGTTGTTGATTGGCACAGGGACAGCTACCCCTTTGTATGTGTAACTATGCTCAGTGAATGTAAGGACATGGTAGGAGGGGAGACGGCGTTACGTACGGGCTCGGGTAACATACTGAAAGTGCGTGGACCCTCTCAAGGGTGCGCAATTGTTCTTCAAGGCGAGTGAATCTCTGAGCATCTCTTACCCCTTTTTGAGGTTCTCGAAAAGCTTTGAACGTGTCTTAGCTGCACCTGTCCTCAAGGCATGCCTCTTGGCTAAACGCATTGACCAAAAGCAGTGGTGCTGACTCGGGAACTTACTCAGGCCGCTATATCGAACATCAAGCGCTTCGAGCATTGGGCCAGACGGAGAGGATCACCATGGTAACAAGTCTTCGGCCCCGGAATTGCAGCCTTCCGGACGATACGGTGTTGACTACCGTTCGGCCCATCTCAAACTTGTCCGAACTCTACTTTCAGTACAGTGAATACCGAATGGAGATACTCGAACAGCGGATCCGAGATCAGCTTAGGGCTTTGCGTGAGACTCAACGAGCTGGGAGGAAATTGAACGTGATACGCTTCAAATATTTCCTTCGGCAGCAAATGGAGTTCCTTGCCCACATGAGCAAGGAACTGATCGACGATCAACTCGTCGTGAAAGGCGAGATCGATGATAGCCGTCTCCTGAAAAGTAGTAAGGAAAAAGCAGGACCCAAAAAATTGGAATATAATAAGGTCTAAAGGGACCTGGAGATAGTAGTACCTCCAAGGTCGACAGGGAGACTCCTCATGTCTTACGCTTGATACATGTCTAGTATTCCGGCCTTGAATGTAGATTGATCTCAAGGGACCGTGTCTCGTCAGTGTTTTGCCACACATCTCTTTCGTCTAGGTAATCACTTTGATGAACTTGTAACGAAGGGCCACTCTACAACTTTCGCTTCTTCTCAAGCAGCATACATTGATAGCAAAGATGACCAGAGAATACACATCTGTACGAACGAACCCTTGTTGTCAAAAGCTTTCCGGATAGAATTCCTACTCCAGCGTCGTATGTTACATGGCAATCCTAGGGTTAAATCTAGGGCTCCCGTCTGAGAAGATTCATCACGTGTCCTGCAAGCCTTGTATCGATACAGCATGAGTACCTGAATAAGTACGAGAGCCGACCTACCTTAGTCCGATGGAAGATTGTCTTCTCCTCTCACACTCAACACATTCTCTCAATGCCTTCAGTCGAGCCTCCGGATCAGGCTCTCAGGACCACAAGCTCTTCAGCTCCTCTCAAGCCCTTCTCCATCTCCCTCGCGAATAAAGCAAAACCCGCCAGCGCCCTCGTGAAACCCCCCAACACTAACAAGCGCCCTCACTCCTCTCTTGCTGACGATGACTCAGACCGCGAAGACAGTGCTCAGCAGCCTCAGCTTGTCTCCGCGTTCGATCATTCCGCTGGCGGAGCAATCAGCGTTAATGGAACGGACCAGAAAAAAGAGCCTCTCGTAATACCCGGCCAGAAGAATCGGGACTGGCGTGCGGAGAGCTCTAGAAGGAAGGGCAAGAATCTATTGCCATCTGAGGTGCAAGCTGCGCAGGCAGGGCAGGCATCGCAGGATGGGTCGACTACCGAGAGAAACGAGGTTTCAAAGGAAGCCGGTCTGAGCTTCGTGAAGCGTGAGACAAACGGTTCTGATCGCTATGTGGACATGGTGAAAGCAGAAAAAGTAGTCAACGAAGCGCAACAGGCCGGATCTATGTCTACAACCGAATTCATGCAACGTAGGGACGCTGACCAGGAAGCCCTCGAAGCCTTGACAAGTGAGGGCCTCAGCAAGTCGACACTGGTGCTCCAAGCTCCGAGCACAAACGGCCAGAGGGGTGGCTATACAGAGCCAGTTGACGAGGATGACGCTTTCCGATCCGACGTTGCTTCCCGACCTGATCCTGCCAGCCTTGACGAATATGCAGCCGTACCGGTAGATGAGTTTGGCGCCGCCCTGCTACGGGGCATGGGATGGAAAGAAGGCGATGTTGTTGGGAAACGAAAGAACCAAGTCGTCAAGCCTAGAGATATCGCGCGGCGGCCGGCTTTGCTAGGTATAGGCGCCAAAGAAGTCCCGGGCGGTGTCGAAGTGTTTGGGGCGTGGGGAAAGGCCGCGAAGGGGAAACGAAAGGTTGATAAGACATATAATCCGGTCTTGCTGAAAAATTCCGTCACCGGAGAGATGTTGACCGAGGAGGAGTTGGAGGCAAAGAAGGAGGGGCAAAAGAGAGAAGAGCAGGATTGGCAGCAGAGGAGAGATCGAAATCTGGCCTGGGACCAGGAGAAGAAAAGCCAAAGGCGACTTGAGGACAGCCATGAGAGCCGCCATCGGGATCATTCCAGGCGAGAACGAAGTAGATCGGCAGGCAGAAGCCGCCATGGTTCTTCCAGCCGCGACATTGAAAGGTCTATCGAGAGGAGTCGAAATTCGTCGTCACGCATGAATACAAGCGAGTCAGAGATGCCAAGCCGACATAGCTCTTCCAGGCGAGATCGGGGCAGATCCAGCGAAAGGAAGCAGAGCAGGCGGAAGGAATACGACGACCATGACTATGAAAGGAAAGACAAAGACCGGCGGCGGCAGAAGGATAAGCATGATAGATACGATGACAATGATGACCGGAAGGACAGAGACCGTAGACAACGACAAGAGGATGATGAAAGGGAGGAGTATAGATCGTCGAAAACCTCACACAGGGAATGACATAGACACAATGATACCCCAGGGATGCGGAAGCAGTTCTTATATTGGTTAGTTTTACATATTTATCCATGAACCTCCTGTCTCTGACCATTAATGACATCTTGCTCGCCATGAATCCTCTCCAGTCTTACTCCAATATCTCCACCCATCACCTCCTCTATCTCTCTCAAGGTATACTCGACCAGGTAGCTCTCATCAACAAGCTCCTCTACTCTCCGGTAGTGCCGCTCGGTGTATGCCCTTAAACCCTCCAGCACCTCCTTCCACCCCCTACCTCTCAATCCTGCTAGCCTAGTGGCGGGGTACATACGGACTACAATCCCTAACACCTTTTGCGCCAAGACCGCCGTCCTTGCATTGGTATTCCAATCCCGGAGTCGCTGCATCAGAGTCAAAAGCTGGCCATCGGTAAGATTACCAAGCGCCTCATCCACAGCTTTCAGTCCAGAAAGAGAGCCCACTTCTGGCGGATTGGTATCCGTGACTTTTTGGAAGAGGGCAAGAAGCCGAGCCGGATGATTCAATTGCAGTGTCAGAGCGATAGCTTCGCGGTAGCTGCCACGATGAATGTAGTTCTGAAGCTGCTGCTCTTGCTCCACTCGCTCAGTGGAAGCGGCAGCAGTCGCGGCGATGGTGCTGGATGTGGTGTCTTTCCAAAAAGTAACAATGCTGTCGCCTCCACCTGAAACGAGCATGTTGGTTTCCGGATTCGAGATCAACGCCCACACGCGGTCAGTATGATTGTCGAGTGTGCAAGACGTTTCGCCGGTATTGGCGTCCCAAACCTTGACTAGGCCATCACCGCCAGCGCTTGCTATCTGAAGATGACGTTTCGATGATTCGACTGTGTCAGACGATCCGCGCGTTGGCATCCAGAGAACTTTTAGCACACTGTTTGTATGGCCTTCCAGGGTACGGAGACAGCTGTAATCAGCAAGAGACCAGATTTTCACCGTCTTGTCACCGCTGCCAGTCAAGACAAGGCCACGGCTCGCACTCGCGGGACCATTGTCGCCGCTTACCGTTGGGGTATCTTTAGCGGCAAATTTGACGGACCACACGCCTCGACGATGGCCCCGGAGGATGCCTTGAACCTCGCCATCCTGGAGTGACCATATCTTTACAGTCCTGTCTTGAGAAGCGGAGGCGAACAGCGTAGAATTATAATTTGTGGAGATGGCGTTAATGTCTTTGTCATGGGCTTTGCGAGTATACAACGCCCTCGGAGTTTGGACGATTCTTGTAGCAGAAAGCTTAGTGGTATCCCATAATTTGACTGTTCGGTCCTGCGAGCCAGTGAGGACAAATGATGGTGGATGGTCAAGAGGCATCCTGTGTGCAGCTGAATCGATTGATGGAAGATCCGCTGGGAACGAAACTGCCCCTAGTGACTCTGCATGTCCGTTCAAAATGGCCACACAGCGGTAGTCGTTATTGCCATGATCTATCCTCCAAAGCCGAGCAGTATTGTCTTTGGCACCGGTCGCAAGCCAACAGCCTGACGAGTCAACGTCAAGGCAGATTATAATGTCTTCATGTCCTTCGAGAATGGCGACATCCGCTCCGAAGTAAGTGGACTGTCCTGACGAGGATGGCGAAGGGTCTGCCACGTCAACTGATACGAGGCGTACCGCTTCCGAATTTGTTGCAAGCGCAAGAAGTGAACGATGGACGGTCACATAAGCAAGATCAATAATCTCGTCATGTGTACCTGATATTCGACGAAGTATCGGTAAAGGCTCGATTTCTCCATCTGAGTCTGCAAGATCGTCAAGGGGGGCAGTCGAATGAAGAACAAGTGTTTGATCAGCATGCACACACAGCAACCGGTTCGTGGACTCATTATGTAGGACATGCAAAATGCCATCTGCCTCACCACCAGCTTCCTGTTCTTGCGTGATTTCTCTGCCGTGCTGAGCGCCCCATATCCGCAATCGTCCATTTTCGCCTCCAGTGTAGATTAGATTGCCGCTACTTAAGAAGCCCAATGCTTCGACTCCCTCAAGTATTGGGATGACCTTTTTCATCTTCCAACTTCCGGCATCCCAAAGACTTGCCGTTTTGTCGCGACTCCCCGTAAGTAGGAGACCTTTCTCTGTCGAGAAGTCTATACTACGCACCACTGAGACATGAGAATCCAAAGTCGCGACGGACTTGCGCTTGCTCAGGTTCCACACTTTCACCTTGCCATCGTCGCCGCCGGACGCGAGATGGAAGGCCGCCTCTGTCGCGTCGCCATTAATCAAAGTATCTTCCATTTCCTCATCTTGATCTTCATTGTCTCTTCGCCGCTTCCTTTTGTTCTTGCCTGGCGCAGACCCGGATATCTTTACCGAAGAGTTCGAGAATCGAAAGAAATGTAGCGCAGAGATGATTCCACTATGGCCTCGGAACGTATGTGTGACATATCCGCCCCTAATGTCCCAAACCTTGATAACCCCGTCTGCGCTGCCGGTCGCGACCAAAGTGCCCGTTTTATCTATTACAGTAGTAATCACAGGCGTTGAGTGTGGTTTGAGTGTTCTGAGCAGAACAGGGTTGAGGATTGGCGAAGCATCATCTGGCGCTCCGAGCGCATATATTCTCATCGACAGTGACCTCGAGCAGAGGATTAGGTGCGACGCAGTTGGCGTTACTGCGTCCATTGATTAGCTAAGAAACTAAAGTTATTGGGATCTCCATATTACTCGAAAGCGTCGTGAGAACTTCGCCATCCTACAATGCCCTTCAGCGCTCCGCTTTTGTGCGGTTCGGCGACTACAGACATACTCCATCAACTCGTGCCAGTACCTCGCCTGTCTTCAGATCGGTCAGGACTGCTTCTTCGCCCAAACACGTTGCAAGTACGCGACCGCTGGTATCCAGCGCAACATCGCCGCCAGTGTATATTGGCTGTATTGACCGCTGGGGTTCAAAAGTGGTTGTCATTACGCTTGTTCTGGAGATCATATTGATATGCTTCTAGCTTTGATCAGATCTCCTATGATACCTGCGTTGCCTTCACAAGGGTTCCTCAAACTTGCTCATTATCTTCTCATGCCTCGAATTTCTGGATAGCATCTGCATAAGCGAGAGAATATTTATCGCGTGGCTTCCCGTCCCGCTGCATCGCAGATCTCCCGCTACTCTATAGGCGCTAACCGCCTGAAGCGCGCTACTTCCAAAGTCTTGCTTCATCTAAATTAGATGCCATTATATACTTACATACATGGACCCGTCAATGGCTTGAAGAATAGGAGATGGGCCGCCAGCCCTTTGTGACCCGACTCGTCCTGGTAAGTCGCTCAGAGTGGAACTTTCCTTCTGACCTAAACCCATCCTGATCGGAAGTATCTTTGGCAACTTGGGAGCATCATGGCATGACAAGTCTGCGTTGCTTGAGCTTCCTCTGTATCATATCATCTTACTTCTGCCCATGGTCTTACTGAGGTGACGGCCGGCTATGGATTCCAGCGATGAGACCCTTCTTCAAAAGGGCGAAAGAGGGTTGTAGCTTTAGACAGCGTGTTTGAACAAGATACTGTGATCTAACATTCGAGCGCAGGGCCGTTCTGCTTTTCAAGTCCCTGATGAGTCGTCCTCTGGAGATCAGGCGTTGGATCGACAGAGGAGTTCTAGCTCAATACAACGCCCGGCTGCATATGCGCAACAGTATGACCAGCAAGGTCATCCCCAGAATCTGATCTCCCAAGCCCTATCACGCCAGTCACGGAGGGCCCAGAACGATGTCCTGACCGCAGTTGGCGTCTGCGTTCGCGTAGACAAGAATGGAAAACCGCTCGCCAGTCACGGAGAGAATGATCCTGACCTAAGACCCGCTGTCAAGACCATCTTGAAAGAGAACGACTACGGTCTCTTTCTCGCGACCAGTGACTGGGTGCTGTTCTGTTTGGCAGAGTTATGTCTGCTTGGCCTTCGCCAACGTTTACAGGTTAGTCATTGAGCCTGCAGAACGACAATGAGGTAGTTTTGATGCTCTTCAGACCTTCCGATACTATTCAGGGGTCCCTTTCTTGACTGTAGTCAAGACTGAATGGAAGTACTTCGGCGTGCCGAAATTCCTCTTCGCTGGAACCGTGGCCAGTGTACTTTTTCGACACCTCGACAGTGCCGGACCTCAGGCCTTCAGAGATATCTATAATCGCCTGACACGTCGCTTCGTATGGCGAGTCACCGAACCAAGACGCAAGCAGTATATTCGTAGGGTCATGGATATCATAGAAAACATGTAAGCAGCAATACCTTGTCAGCGCTGCGACTGAGTCGTTGATTCCTCCTATATCAGTCTCAAGACAGCCACATTCGCCACAATCGCACCAATTGAGATCTTCGCAACCCTCCAGCGCCTCGACCTAGTACCAGCATGGCCACTGCTCCCACATCTCTGGGGCGCATTTTCCCTTACCATATTCGGACCAATGTTGTCTTCGAGAGCTACGTCGAAAGCCAAATTTCTTAATCGTGTTGCAGCTTTATTGTCTTCTCCCATGGTGATTCTGTGGATATTGTTGTATGCAAAACAGCAGGTGGACGAGAAGCTGTATCTATACATAAGACTTGCGCTACCGAAGCCATCAGGACCCGACCTTGACTCGATTGAAGCGGCTGTCTTAGAGGATCTCAACAACAGTCACATACTCGGATTAGGGAGAGGCAACGCCAAACAATAAATCATGGAGGATCTCAAGAAGGTCTACACAAACATCCACACCGTCGGTACGACACTCATGCGCTGGGTACCGCAGAGCTTCATGAGGTGGACGCACAGCACCCCCGAAGATGCAAAAGAAAGAATCTCTAGGGAGCAGGCTTCGGGATTGGGACGGAGGAACAGTACCTTGAGAGAGCTCGGCTATGGTACCATTGTTGAGGAAGTCAACTCGACAATTCGTCCTACGCCACTCCAGCAGGACGCGCTCGAAGAGTTTCCTGGCTTCAGCAGCGGCCTGCCAGGGCCAGTCGAGGTGGCAGACCCCAGCCAAGATCAACCGTACGTGTTCATGGCGAATTCCAACAATAGTAGCCAAGCCTCGGTAGCAGTCGATGAAGGCGGAGACTATGTCTCCTCGACCAAGTCCCTCAGAAGTAAGCATACCTCTTATCAGATTTGGATGCTGTATATCCTTAAGCATATTCTCGGTATCTTGATTGTCCGACGACAATTGAGATAATGGCATGATGTCTTCGGGACTCCTTAATGCCGTGCTGTCACCGCAGTCGCCCAATGGGGGCTGTCACACGGCATGGGTGCCCGGACCCATTGGTTTTTCTTTCATAATGGCCACGGGGTCTTGGTCTTACAAGCTGACACTACCTCGCTAGCGGCAAATCAGCGTCACCACGTCACAACTCTGACCGCCCACATGGCTGATACCTTCGCCATGCATTTCTCCACCCACATCGCAGACCTGCTCTTCCTACCCCTCGAGGCCCTCTTCGTACGATCTGTCGCACTGAGGTTCCTCTCCGCCACACCAAGCACAGCGCTTTCGGGGCAAGCTGCAGGCTGGCGGTGCCAAGTCTTTCCGCCTAGGAATTGGCTGGGATGGGGTGTCGGACCCGGCGGCCTTCGGGGCTACATTACTAATATGGCGTTCTGCGGAGTGTTCGAGCTGGTAGTCGGTGTGGGCATTTGGCAGATCAGTTCTGGGGCAGCGTGGTTAATGGGGAGAAAATGGTTTGGGTGGGGAAGGTTTTGAGACGGTGATTCTTGGCTTCTGGCTGGGCTTGTTCGCTTTCGGCTGGAGTTTCGAAGATTGAGCGTGAGATACCCCGTTTATGTTCGGCGGATGAGAAACAGCTACCTAGCACCCTGATAGGCCTTTTTATGGCAGATCCGAGGTTCACATGAAGGCTAATAGTGCCCTAATTACTCTTATGGGGTGCATATCCCTCCCATCTCGCTTCAAATCCGATTGACTGGGCCGAGCACTGGGCTGTCTAAAATTTTCCCTGAGAACATTACACAGTTACTAATTTGGTCATCAGAATTTTTCCGTGGTGGTTGCAGTCCAGGAGCAATAGTGATTGCGTCCGCTGAGCCGTTCTATCCCAATCGCCGTCGCTGCTCTTCATCTCGCTGCTTTCTCTTTACTGTCTCTTCTTCTTTCCCAGACCATCAAGTAACTCTCCTTAGTAAATAGAGTTTCTGTGGCCACCTTTTCCACAAAAAGATCCTGTATCTCCAACCATTCGTCTCGGGCCCTATCCCTTAATTGTACTCTCCATACCTTCCTCTCCGCCTCGCCCTCAACACTATCATCTCTTGTTCGAACAGCTTCATGCGTTACATTAGCCACCAGATCGTACCAGATCGGTTCGCCAGGCGGATATTTCGAGGGGTTCGGCTCAACATATGGTGACATGTCTAGGGAGCGCACGGGGAATGTGACAATGGTGGGATTACGCTCGGACACGAATTTGTTGACGCTGAAGCGCTTGATGTGGAAAAGCAGATATGGTGGGAGAGGATGCAACAGCCGGTAACGTTTTCGTGTGTTCATTGCCTCTTGAGCTTTGCGGCCGTCATATTTAGAGAGGATAGATGTCAGAGGGATTTGAGGTATGATGTTCTTATCTAGCTCGTCCTGGAAGAGTGGAGCGGCCGGTAGATCGAGAGTTAGTATCAGGTATCGCAGTGTGTCTACCGTCACCTCTGCCGCTTCTTCGAATCGTAGACGGTCACCTACGTCAGCTTTTGCGGTGATCTGCTGAGATTCGACTTTCAGCTTTCCCTGAAAAATCCCGTGAATGATGCTGGTGCCTGGTTTGGTTTTACTACCTCCTAAAGCTAAATGCATGTTGTTGAGAAACCAACTCAAGAAGTCTACTGGATCCGACTGATGCAGAAGATCGAATTTCTTGTTGGACTGCCGAGATATTTGCTGGATTAACTCATGCGGAGAGACGTGGGTCTTGAAAGCGCGAGTGTTCCAGATCTTACGGACGAGGACGGAATAGCGTTGGACGAGTTCTGACTTCTGGGACAGATTTTCCAGCATGAAGTAGTTTCGCAAAGACGGAATGTGGGCCAGTGCTTGTATAATGACATTGAAGTAGTCGTTCGCTTTGATATTGTTCATGCCGACGAAGCCTGCAGGCACCATCAGCACCTTGGAAAACCGAGAGCTTATACCTAGACTCGCCTGGCCGGTACCGTTTTCCGTTGATATCCCATGCGTCTTTGGCTTCCTTGTCCAGCTTGCTAACTTCTTCCCTCGATAACTGCGGATCAACTACGAACTTAATGTCCTCTAAGCTCTTACTTTTGACCTCGTACCCTTCAGGCAGTACATACACCCTTTTCGTCTGCATGTTGACGTATACATGGTGGCCTACTTCCAAGGCATGGAAGTAGGCATGTGACTTAGGCCCTCGACCTTGATAGTATTTGCCGCAGGCAAGGCACGCGTAGACGTTGATGTTCGATAGCGTCACCGAGCACAGCTTCTCGAAGTCGAAATCTAACACCGAGCGATTGATGGTATCCAGATAGAGATCTTTGTATCCTTCCAAGGGCGCGGCTTGCCGTGAGGTTGTGGAGAAAGCGGACTCGTTCTCCTCCTCCTCTGGGTCTCCCAGTAAGGCATCCTCTTTAAGCTCTTCCCCTTCATAGTCCGCTGCTGCCAGTATATTATTTCCGTCCCTCTCGTCGACTTCGGGACGATGCCCGTTAGAAGCAGTCGGTGCAGAGGCGGGGATTGGACTGACACCGTTGGATCTTTGTATAGGTTCCCCAGAAAACTCGACGCGCGCCTTCTTTGATGATGGCGAATCTCTCGCTATAATGTCTCCCAAAGCTTCCTCCGCTGGTCTTTTAGCCATCGTTCGGTCACTGCGAGATCAGGCCAGATTGTGAGGCTTTCAGGGACGCGAGATTACTTTGTCAAAAGTACCTTGCCGGAGTGCTTTAGGGTTAAATTAAGACCCTAGATTGCAATTTCAAGGTAGGATCTGCAGACGAGGAACGACTCTGATTATACTCACCAGTCGTTAAATATAGGAGGACCAGCATTTATGGATGTTGACTTATTCGCTTGTTCTACAGGAAGACTCAAGAACCTAAACGCCATGCTATGCACTTGCGACAGGCTTGCTATCATCATACTCCACCTCCCGAATGCCCTTCTCGTCAATAACTTTGACCAGCATCTGGTGACAGATTAGCCGTGTCAACAATGGAAGAACGTCAGCAAGTTGGGCGTCAAGTCTTACCCCTTTGAAGTCTATAGGTAACCTCCTCTTCAGCTCGTCTGTGCACATTCGCAGGATTTTGATGCCTTGTTCGTAGTTGATGTCGGGATGATGGTGCTTGTCGAGTATAGATAGGCAGTAGTATCTAGTCCCAAAAGTCAGCGAACCTTCTGTTCCGTACCAACGACCCCACCCCTTGTTCTTCGTTGAAGGCGTCAACGTACTGAGCATAGCCGTGAGCTGCATAGGGAAGAGGTGCCAAAGCCGCCAAGTAATCCATCCAGTAGAGACTGGGTTTCTTGGTTATAGGATCCAATCCCCCCAAGAGCAAATTGACGGTATATGGTTTCCTCGATCTTAAGCTCTTCGCAAGCTCTCCTCGGACGAAGCTTGCAACCGCTGAGGGCCCTAGGTCCGTATCGTTTCGCATCGAATAAAGCTGGATGTTGGCTTGTATGTACTCTGCAAATTGCACTGGAATGAAACATCAACGGCTAGCCCCAGCGATGATCTGGTTGTAGGTCTTGACATACCCGTATCGCCGGCTTCACCCGAGAAAGCCATCAGCGTGTGCTTGTTGAGCTCTCTCGTTTTGTCGTCAGAAGCCTTCAGTATCGTAGCACCTCTCATAGCAGCTTTCGAAGCAGCCACGAGGGTGAAGTCCTTCCCAGTGATACCAAGTAAAACCTCCCTATGTTACATCAGCATATCGCCCAATACCATAAGGTTGCCACTCACATGTTGTCTGCTATGTGAAGGTCTGTACGGCTGGCTTTGGTAAAGTATGCGCGGAGGTAGCATGAGTTCCGCGCGAGCTTGGCACCGCTAAGATAAGCCTTGTCTTAATGATAAGGGCTTGAGGTGAAGCCAAGATTCCGCAAACATATAAAATTTCGGTATCGATTGCACCACGGTCTTGCCTGCTAAGCTATGTCATCCTTCTTCACGCTCCCGGCGTCGAAGCGAAAGCGCAAGCGTGAAGATGGTACAGCTGCGCCGTCGTCGAAGAAGAGAAACACTGCTGTTCGGGGCACTATAAAGGACGAAAACGCTAGCCGAAAATCGAGGCCAAAGAGAGACGAGTCTATATCAAGCGATGACTCCGAAGCCGGAGGAAAAGGAACTCGAGCCAGTGATGATGGGCATACAACCAGCGAGTCCGAATCCGAGGATGAGACCGCTGCCGAGCGGCGGTTGCGGCTTGCGGAGCAATATCTGCAAAACATCAAAGGCGAGGTTGACGAAGTCGGCTTTGATGCGGAGGAGATCGACAAGGATCTGATCGCTGAGAGACTACAAGAAGACGTCGTATGTACTGTGTCCGGGCCCGAAGCTGTCTATACTACCTAACATCTTTCCTGAAGGCTGAAACGAAAGGACGCCTCTACCGGCACATTGCAGCTGAATTTGCAGTTTCCAACGCAGTCACGACACATTTCCGCTCTGACACTGACACAGCGACTTCGATCGCAGTATGCCCTCCCTATGTTTACACCGTCTCGAAAGACATCACCCTGGTTAAGTGGGAGCTTCCTACACCGAGCCCCCAGCATAAGTCCTCAAGACCCAAAAAGGCTCCAAAAAGAGCACCTCCTCCAAAAGCTCGCCGCCCAAAGAAGCTACTCTCCACCAAGGGTAATAGAAAGAAAGCAAGCGACTCCTCCTACAAACACCACATCGCTCCCATACTCACAGTTGCCGCCTCCTCATCTGGCAAATTTGTCGCTACTGGCGGGGTAGACAAGCGTCTCATCGTTTGGTCTGCTGCTGATCTCACTCCACTCCGAGTCTTCACGCAGCATCGCGACGCTGTGACCAGCCTCGCATTCCGCCGAGGGACAAACCAATTATACTCTGCATCTAGGGATCGCACGATTAAGACATGGAGCTTAGACGAATTGGCGTATGTGGAAACACTTTTTGGACATCAGGACGAAGTGGTGGATGTAGCTGCTTTGGCGAGGGAGCAGTGCATCAGTGTGGGCGCAAGAGACCGAACAGCGAGATTATGGAAGGTAGTCGAAGAGACCCAACTGGTATTCCGGGGTGGTGGCGGCGGCGGCGGAGGCTCCGAGAAGAGGAGACAACAAAGCCGTGACAATATCAAAGAAGGAGAACCTAGCCTTCAGTCGTACTTAGAAGGCAGTATCGACCGTGTCGCTCTCATAGACGAAGAAACCTTTGTTACAGGATCTGATAACGGTGCCTTATCGCTGTGGACCATGCACAAGAAGAAGCCGGTGTTCATTGTGCGAGCCGCCCATGGTCTTGATCCGCCACTCAAGCCGGAGGAAGTATTTGCAGAGGCAAAGCCTGATCAGAAAGTGCCCGGGGAGCCGCAACCGAGATGGATCACCGCTCTAGCAACAATACCGTATAGCGATCTCATCTTGAGTGGGAGCTGGGATGGCGAAGTACGCGTATGGCGGGTCAGTGAGGACAAGCGAAAGATAGAAGCTTTAGGTACAGTTGGAGAGGCCGGAGTCAAAGCTACAGCCAACAGTATTCTGGCGACGACTGAGGCCAATACAAAAATAAGGGGCGTCATCAATGACATCGATGTTTTCGAAAGGGGCGACCGAGGAAAAGATGGAATCTGCATTGTGGTAGCGACAGGCAGAGAACATCGCCTAGGTCGTTGGAAGATGGTTGAGGGCAAGAACGGTGCATTGGTGATTGAGATTCCAAGGCTACCAGGAGAGAAATCAGACCGGCATGGGCATGAAAATGGTCAACTGGATGAGGTGGCAGCATAACAATCTACTGTGATTCTCAATTGCAAGAGTAAATCTGTCATGGGAGCGGAAATGATGAGCAGGTCACCTTGTAGATACCTTCATACATGTGTGTTGGCCGGAGCAGTGGCCAATGTATATCACAAAAGCCGAGTAACCGAATGTAAAATTGCTTGAATGCATGACCTTGTGGCAAGTATGAAGCTCTGCTAAGTAAATGCGCGGCTCGCCGCCTTACAGGTGTAATGTAGCTATACCGAGCGAACAGAACCGGGCGCCGCGCTTGGCAAGTCGAACGATACGAGCCGTTAAAGCTCGTTGAGAAGCATGCAAAAACCAACGAAAAGTTTACAGGTGCCTGGGATTTTCCCGTCGTTACATGGATCTTGTTGCACAAACCCCAGTCCACTGACAAGGCCTCAATCCCATCGACGGCCGAAAGCGTCGTTCCTGCGCGCTGGTGCATCCGGTGCCGATCGGCGAGACGATTCTGTTGTAGAACGAGCCTGATCTCTTCTTCGCCGCTCCTGTTTCCTCAACCGTCGTTCACCCTTGAATGGAGCACGTTCCTCCAATTGTGCCACCCTTCGCCTTGTGTTTGGGCTTTCACTATTAGCTGATAAACGGGACCCGGGAGACGAAGACGTGCGGCTACGCCGAGGGTTGGAATGATATGAAGGTAAATGAGGAGCAATTAACCGATTATCGTGTCTTGATGGACGTGGCCTCTCTGGATCTAATCGAGGGATCTCGCTGTCAAAGGAAGACTCTGAAGGTACTGAAGAGTTTGGGATAGATCCTTGATCTCTGCCAAGATACCTAGAGTGAGCAGGGCGGTTAGGGTAATTCTCGAGAGAGTTTTCCCCATCAAGGTTCGTAAGTGCCTGGTTTGCAGCGGAGGCTGACTGTACCGGGCTGGAGTCGATTACCACAGCAGAGGAAGGCCTGTTTCGTCGAGTCTGCACTTGTGGATTGGGGCTTGATGGTAATTCTGTTGTTGCGGTATGTTGACGAAGAGTACCAGAGCTTTGGCTGTGGTAACTTTGCGTTGGGGTTTCGCCGTCATTGGAAGTATCGTCGTCGACAATGGCGCGCCTTCTTCGCACTCGGGGCACAGGCACGGAGTCCGAATCACTCGCAATCTCTATCGGTGCCAGTTGCGATGATCCGCCCTGTGATTTGACGCGTTGAGGGTCATTGCTGCGCCACGTAAGATGTGGTGGTGCCGTTCTATTGTAGCGCTGGGCCAAAGAAGAACCGCTACTGCTTTGTTCATCGTCGGAAATCACACGCCTATACTGCCGTTTGCTTCGATGGCGGTCGACAAAGCCTTGGTCAGTCTCTTGATCGGAGTCATCTTGCTCTGCATCGTAAGGCTCCCCAGCCTCACTGTTGCTGTTTAGATTGCTGTGCAAAGGGCTAAATCTCGCATCGGAACCATTGATGTCTTCACCCCGGGGACCTTGTTCAGCAGAGTCCTCAGCATCGGAATGGGAAGCTACAGAGTCCGTAGAAGAATGTGGTCGACCATTGGCATCGTCCTCAATGAAATCGTCCAACGACCCGCCCTCATCGGCTTCACTATCGTATCGCTCCGTGTCGGAGTCTCTTTCTTCATCATCCATCTCATCGTCCGAGTATGGGGAGCGACGTCGGATAGGCTCGTAGGTAGCATGCGAAGGTGCCAAAGGCTGTCCTCGATCCGCGGGCCGACCTTGTGCTCGCCCGGTGGCATGCCGAACTCTGGCTCGAAAGGCTGCTTCGGGGACTCCGGCGCGGCGGTCGTCATTTGTGGAATAGGAATCCCTTCTATCTTCTGTGAAGTGGTCTCCAAAGATTTCGTCATCAATGTAGTCATCCAAACCGTACATATCCATCTCTTCCAACGCACGGTCGCCCAATGAGTCATCATAAAGGTCCGAAAGACCATCGGAATAGCCCGATCCATCATCCATAACCGCATATCCGCAGCTCTCACACCAGCCATCTTGGATTTCCCAAGTACACTGGGGACAACGTTCTACGCCGTCCTCATCGTCCCTGATGACAGCAATCCGTCGAGGCGTGGGATGCCGGGCAAAGCCGAAGAGTCCTCGGCCAGTTGTCACGCTTCGAACTTTGCCTTGCTCGATAGCGTCAACCTCCTCTTGATGAGACTTTCTATGGGCCTCGGTATTCTCTCCCGATGGCAGCAGCTCTGCTCGGGTTACAAATATATGAGTGATCTCACGGAGCTAGAGGAAGGGCTGTCTGTTAGCAGTATCCAAACGCATTGTTCAAAGAATGCTGACCAAGTAGGATGGTGCTGGTTCACGGGTGACCTCGGTACGGCAGTCTGGACACGTCTTCCGCCTCGGATCTCTTTTGAACCATTCGCTCAGGCAGCTGTAGCAAAAGGTATGGCCGCAGGCGATAGTGTAAGGCTCGTAAAGCGGACGGATACATATACGGCAAGTGACCACCGCTCTCAAGTCGTCGAGGCCATTCTCGAGTGTCTTCAGCAAGCCACCGTCGTTGGGGTTGGGATAACAGGCAACCGCAGAACGGTTCATGATCGACCCAGGAGAGCCCAGGGAACGTTGTAGTGAGGGATCTTTAACTGTACAAATCGGCTCATGGAGAAAACGCGAGTCAAGTAACAAAGAGGTGAGAGGTTGTGATCCTGACTGCACGCGTGTTTAAAAGGTATCTGATGGCAGAGCCCAGTCGTGGATCTTGGTAAATTTGTATACTGCACCAAAGATATATGGTGTGGCAATCTTTAAAGCGAGGACTGACTGAACAGCAGTGTAGTGAATGTTCACGCAGTGTGAATGTGTGAAGAAAGGCCGGAAGTCAAATAGGTTGAGGTAGGTAGTTAAACCTTGTAAATCAAGCTCAAGATGCAGTAATAAGCGCATTCGACTTCGGGAGCACGGACCGTGTATAAGCACGCGGCATGCGCGGTTAGTTTACTGCCATTCCGTACTCAACCTCTCACGATCATTTTCTTGCTCTAGGGTCCGGTATGCAAACCGCAACTGTGAGCGAAACAGCCACCACATCAACTTCGCTCACAATTGCTCTACAAAGTGGGTATGTACAAGCTTGTAGCCTTTGCAACCAGCAGGATCTTCAGCGCATCCTCAATCCGAATTCACCCATCGAGGTCTAGGTGACGATCGAGGCTTTCACGTAGATAGGTCGTTCTGAGGCATCCAATGGGCCCTACAGGCTGGATAATCCTAACTTCCAGCAGCGCCTTCTCCAACCCCTCTTCCCCGAGTAGTGCCCTCAAAAGCTCCTTCTCCGATCTGTTCATATCCCTCGCTTTTACCCACGAAGGATGCTCATTGTCGTGAAGATAAAGATATGTGACGATAACGTCCTCGGTGGTCACTCGCGGCTTGGGGCTCAAGCGCTGGTTCAATACCGAAGCTACCACCGTAGGGCTCGAGGAGAGATAGATGCTGAACAGACTCAATTTGAATAAGACGTCGTAGCGCAAATCGAGCCGTGGTTGGGTCTTGATGCTTTTGGGTAATGGGCTAGCCTTCGTCGACATCCTTCAGCAGCAAATATGGATAAGATCTTTTTACTAGGTCAAGATTGCTTGTGACCGAGTGTATTCCTTGGGCTGGTGTAAATACTAATCTCAAGAGCGTTTTGTCAATTACTCTCGAGAAGTCAAAGTAGAAGCTGGCGCATGAGCATCTATGACTCGGTTGCGATCAACCGCATATATGAAGAACAGCGTGAATCCCAATGATGGACGGTGTGTCAAGTCCTTTCCATGTTTGACTGCCTTTGCTTGAAGGAGACTTGGAGTTGCACATCCGAAACAGTGAAGTGACTTGTAGCAATAGCGATAGATGACAAACGAGAACAATTGCGGCAGATATCTCCATAATCTGACTCTCGCTACGGACTTACTGAGTCGTACTTGATGAAGGCCCGTGACCCCGTCGATTATAGCACCGCCTGCGGTGTAACACCACTAGTCTGCCTCACTGGCACCGCCCTTGGGTAGTCACGCACACAAGTAGTACTGGTCTCAGCGGGTGGAAAGGTTCTCAGATCTGTAAAAGAGCATATTCAGTCCGGTTGTCCGGTGAGCATCTTGATCCAACCGCTCTATTCAGTACACGTCTACCAGTCGGTGGACATAGCCTTATCATTGCAACTTCTCATAATCCAGCTGCTTTCGTGGTCCACAATCTGTGGAAAAGGTAAGGAACATCAACGAAACGGTTGGCTCCGTAGCTGTCGGCCTTCACTAGTCGATCAGCTTTCTATCTTGTGATCCTAATGGTCTCTGAGAGTTTCTGGCGCAAAGAGCCGTCGAATCTCGCCAAGACTCTAGCCAAACCCTATTCAAGCGAATCTGATTGAATTGACGCTCGGTCTTGATCCCTCTCTCCCAACCCTCATGTTCGACCCCAATAAGGCTCTGCAGCTTACGACCGGAGATGTCTGACATTACACGCTCAACGCAGGTAAGGTTACAACTGAAGTCCCGACAGCCAGACATCTCTCTACCCGAAAACACTGGCCCAATATTGGTGAATACCAGTACGTCACTTTCGGGAGACCGATATCAACTATGTAAGCAGTGCTGATACCTATCTTAAGATCTAAGTCGATATGCGCTCTCTACCCTGGTCAATACACTCCTTCAAACCGAAAATCCTATACCACTGGAATTTCTAATCAATGGCACCTTTCTTCGTACCTCCCTCGACGAGTACCTTACCTCGAATGGTATCTCCGCGGAAACAACACTCAATGTCGAATATGTCAGGGCAATAATTCCACCACTATATCTTTCTTCGTTCGAGCATGACGCTTGGGTGAGCTCCGTGGACGTTCTCTCAGCTACCTCTAATGCTGGAAAATGGGCGGGCGATGCTGGTATCCCACTGCCGGGGCACGAAAGAATAGTGTCAGGAAGCTTCGACGGGCTGTTGAGGGTGTGGAATATGTCATCTGAAGTCCTCGCAACTTCAAAGGGAAACAGTCAACCTCCCGTCAAGTCAGCCGCGTTTGTCTCTCCCACGCAGATTGTCTCTTCCAGAGATGACGGTATCGTCACATTATGGAGCTACAAAGAGGACGATGGCGCCCTTTCAGCTTCTATCGATGCTAAATTAGAACTCTTTGGTCACAAGCGCAGTGTAGATTCCGTAACCGTTCATCAACCCTCGAATCGCATTCTCTCTGCATCAGCAGATTCATCTGTAGGCCTGTGGTCGACCAGGAAATCTGATGCTCCCCACGTCCCAGTATCACAACAGTCTACAACCACGCCGAGCAGTAAAAGGCGAAGAGTGGGCAACGCAAGCACACCGCCCCAACGTGGACCGCTTTCCCTTATGAAAGGGCATACCGACTGTGTTTCGGCAGCGATCTTCGCGCCTAACGATCCCACAGTCGCATATTCAACGTCATGGGATCACACCTTAAGAACTTGGGATCTGATCACCTCTGCTGTGGTCGACACGAGGACTACTTCTGCATCACTATTTTCTCTGACTGCGCTTCCTACACTGAATCTCTTGGCTGCCGGGAGTTCTGATAAGTACATTGCGCTGATCGATCCACGTGCATCAGCGACTACAGTCGCTGCAATGACATTGCGGGGTCACAGCAATAGTGTGGTCGCTCTCTCTCCTGATCCAGATAGCTCGTACGGCCTTGTGAGCGGGAGCCATGATGGCACATGTCGGGTATGGGACATACGCTCGGCTAGCAGCGAAAAGGAGGGTAGGGTCGGGACAAGTATATACACTATCTCGCGAGAATCAACAAAAGACAAGAAAGGGCGGGCAGGTGGTGAAGGCGTGAAAGTATTTGATGTGGTGTGGGATGCCACAGTAGGCATCGTGAGTGCGTCGGAAGACAAAAGGGTGCAAATCAACCAGGGAAAAGGAATGATGAACATTGATACCCAGGGCGCAAAGACTTGCAAATAGAAATGCTATACAATCCAAAAGAGCTCAAACATACCACTCGCATGCTTTCAGCTACATATTGCCTCGTAGAAGGGAGCTTTTAGCCTTTGCGCACGTACTTCGTTTAATTCCAGTATACGGACTATATGCCCCATGGAGTACCCATCTTAACTCCAGCGCTATGCTCATCATCCAGCTGCCACAATACGTAATAGCCACCCAACATCCTAACCTTTCCTCTCCACCTTGTTCAACTTCGCCGCAGTCGACGTCTGCGTCCTTGTCCTTTGGCCCCGAACCGGCAAGCCCATAGCATGTCGTCTTCCCCTATATGTGCCCATATCTCTTAGTCTGCTGATATTGTCTCTGACTTGTCGGCGTAAATCATTCTCGATATTCAGGGGCGCAAGCTCGGCGTTTAGATCGAGGGTCTGCTTGTTGGACAAAGAGCCAACCTTCGCGGTGGGGAAGATGTAATTTCGGGCCATAAGACGAGCAGAGAAGTTTGGGCCGATGCCATAGAACGACTCAAGGCATTTCTAGAGGTTTGATCAGCGCTCAAGTGTGGGCCGATACAGAAAGGTTCGACAAGAGTTGGAGGAGTACTTTGACTGGTCGAGACTCCGAGAAGGGCTTTGCAAGGATGAAGATCTACTGGTGTTTAGCATGAGTGTCCGATCTCTGGCATATTGCTGAATACGCACCATGACTGAAGGCTAGATCGTTGAAGTCCGTAATGATTACTTACTGGAGGAGCATCAATAGTAGGCCACAGGGTGCTCGAAGGCCGGTTGGCGGGCCGTGATTCCGGTCGGGTCCTCGCCAGAACACCATGCGACTTGCGGGTTTCAAAACTGTTCTCATCTTTGTACACTGCGTAGAAGGCTATCACTGCGAGAATCAATTGATGTTCATGAGCATGGCGAATTTTCAACGCCTCACTATTTCCTTCCTCCTTATTCTGACAGCGACATTTCTGTTCTTCGCCCAAACATCGCAAGCAACCAAGGGGCCCAAGATTACCAACAAGGTATGATTTCCGGATCATCGGGGTCTTCATGGCAATTAACACTGCGGCTCACAGGTTTACTTCGATATCACTCACGGCGATGAGCCCATGGGAAGGATCGTCATTGGCCTCTATGGCAAGACTACACCCAAGACAGCTGAGAACTTCCGTGCTCTAGCCACGGGCGAGAAGGGCTTCGGCTACGAAGGCTCTACCTTTCATAGAGTCATTAAATCTTTCATGATTCAAGGCGGAGACTTTACCAACGGTGATGGTAATGAGCTCTCTCTTCGGCCTGAGAACACAGGCTAAAGTCCGCATCTTCAGGAACCGGAGGGAAGTCCATCTATGGAGCAAAGTTCCCCGATGAGAATTTCAAGTTGAAGCACAGCAAGCCTGGTATGTTGAGCATGGCCAATTCGGGCAAAGACACCAACGGATCACAATTCTTCATCACCACTGTTATTACATCGTAAGTACTCTTGATGGCTTGAACAAGGAACGGCCTGACAAGAATGGCAGATGGCTCGACGGCAAGCACGTTGTCTTCGGAGAGATCATGGAGGGAATGGATATTGTCTCGAAGATCGAAGACCTGCCGAAAGGCATGGGCGACAAACCTTCAAAGACTGTCAAGATTGCCAAAAGCGGAGAACTTGAGGCGCCGGAAGAAGGTACTCATGCGGAGCTCTAGAATAGCTTCAACTCATCTTGTTGACTGCTGATGGTAGTTGTATCAGCAGAGGGAGACGACGAGGGCGTGGCCAAGACGCAAACCACTATGGAAACAATGGCTGAGCACACTGGCGGCAAACTAAGCTCGTCTTCCGAAGCTCTTGGGACTGGACTCTTTTCAAAGCTAATTTTCTTCGGCCTGATCGTTGGCGCTATTGCGATATTCTTGAAGACTCGGAAGGGTGGAAGTGTCATGAGTGAGAAGAGCTTCGCTTGAACGAGCACGGCCGAACTGGAGATATCTAGCCACCCAAACACGTTGTGTGATCTCCCAACCCTACTGTATGACACTTCCTCGTGAAGGTATTCGAAGATGCTTGTGGCTGTCAAGTTTGCTCCATATCCCTTGTCGTTCTCTATCCTCAACGTACTGCTACTGTTCGCTGCGTGACGCTGGAGAAGTCAGAGTAGATCTCACCTACCTTCGGACACGGTAGCACACATAGGTACCCCATAAGGTACTTTACATCACATGTGAGGTAGAGTAAGGTAGTTCAACAGGCTTAGCGCGGGATGTTAGGGTTATGGTCCCGCTGCTTAGAATTTCGTAAGAAATTTTGCCTCTAGAGCTCACCCATTTACTATTTCTACACCAACCTCTTCACCTCCTCGACAACTTTACATTTACGACGACGAGCGAAACATATTGATCGATAGGCTCCTCCTTCTTCCTCACTGCAAATCGGGAGCAAGCTGAGACATTCATAAAGCCTATCGTCAGTCAGGCTTCAACAAGATCTACGATCTTTACTCTCCTTCTCTGAGCACTGTCCTCCAAGCGAGTGCTATTACCTGCATAGCGACCAGTAAGCTCACATGTCCTTATCACGTCTTCTTCTTGAATCCTACTCTTCTTTAGTAATGCTAATAACTCATAGTAGATTACGAAATTCCAAGATAGTCAAAAGATTCTTTACGACACTCGGACATCATGGCAGATCAACTTGATATGAACGGACTTTCCATCCACGACTCTCATCATGGCCCGAATGGTGCTGCTGGTGGCTCTACCTACATCCCTCCTCACATGCGTGGGGTCCAGCCGCGCCCACCCCAGGCAATGGATGGTCCACCCCCCCCTGTGAACGGCGGTCTGAATGATAGCGTATGGGCCGAGCCCCCACCTAGGTAGGCTTAATAAGATATCTGAGCCTCGTGACTGGGCGGACCTTTGAGATATGATAGTAACGTTGTCGTCATAGGGCTGTAACGAACGGTGGTGGCTCCCATTGGGCAAATGCCCCGAATTTTCACCCACGAGCTGTGGGCGGCTGGGACTCTAGCACCTCACGTCAATTCGAACCCAGTGCTTATGGGAAGCCTGGCGCCTCTAGCAGCGGATCAGCGCGTGGGTCCGGCGACGGGCAATGGCGAGATGGCAAGCATGTTCCCGGACCTGCAAACCAGCGTCTGGAGCGTGAGCTTTTCGGGGTACCCAATGATCCTTCCAAGGTGCAATCAGGTATCAACTTCGCAAACTACGACGACATTCCCGTGGAAGCTTCAGGGATGGAAATTCCTGAACCCCTTTTACAATTCACAAATCCTCCCCTAGATGACCATCTTATCTCAAACATAAAGCTGGCAAGCTACAAGACTCCGACGCCTGTACAGAAGTACTCGATCCCGATTGTCATGGCCGGTCGCGATTTGATGGCATGTGCACAGACTGGCTCCGGCAAGACTGGAGGTTTCCTATTTCCAATTCTGTCACAGGCCTACATTCATGGCCCTTCCGCTGGCCCCGTGCAGGGCGCCGGATCAATGGGCTACCGTTCCCGTAAGGCTCTTCCGACGTCTTTGATCCTGGCTCCGACCCGTGAGCTGGTGTCTCAGATCTACGAAGAGTCCCGAAAGTTTGCGTATCGTTCTTGGGTACGTCCTTGTGTGGTGTACGGTGGAGCTGATATCGGATCCCAACTTCGTTCCATGGAACGTGGCTGTGATCTCCTTGTTGCCACTCCCGGCCGTTTGGTCGACCTAATCGAGCGCGGCCGAATCTCACTGGCAAACATCAAGTATCTGGTGCTTGATGAGGCTGATCGAATGTTGGACATGGGTTTTGAGCCCCAGATCCGCCGCATTGTCGAAGGCGAAGATATGCCTGGTGTAAACGGCCGTCAAACTCTCATGTTCTCGGCTACCTTTCCTCGAGACATTCAGATGCTCGCGAGAGATTTCCTAAAGGACTACGTTTTCTTGTCTGTTGGCCGTGTTGGCTCGACTTCCGAGAATATTACCCAAAAAGTCGAGTATGTAGAGGATCCTGACAAGCGTTCGGTCCTGCTTGACATCCTCCACACGCATGGTGCAGGTCTTACCCTGATCTTTGTCGAAACCAAGCGTATGGCCGACTCATTATCCGACTTCCTGATCAACCAGAATTTTCCGGCCACCTCCATCCACGGTGATCGAACGCAACGTGAGCGAGAGCGTGCTTTGGAGATGTTTCGTAATGGCCGTTGTCCTATTTTGGTCGCTACTGCTGTAGCTGCTCGAGGCTTGGATATCCCTAACGTGACTCATGTCGTCAATTACGACCTCCCTACTGATATCGACGATTATGTCCATCGTATTGGCCGTACAGGTCGCGCAGGAAACACTGGCATGTCCACTGCTTTCTTCAATCGCGGCAACCGTGGGATTGTTCGAGATATGCTCGAGCTTCTCAAAGAAGCTCACCAAGATGTACCGAGCTTCTTGGAGACGATCGCACGCGAAGGCTCTGGCTTTAGCGGCGGTGGGCGTGGCGGCCGTAGTGGTGGCGGACGAGGTCGCGGTGGTACTGCCACTCGCGATTTCCGCAAGATGGGCGGTGGTGGAGGCATGGCAGGCGGTTACGGTGGTGGCATGGGGGGTCCACCAAGTGGAGGCTACGGTGAGAGTTCCATTCTTCCTCTATCACGACTTGGAACCTGACCAGTATTAGGCTACGGTGGTGGTGCACCTGTGTATGGTGGTAGCGGTGGTGGTGGTGGCGGTGCCGGCTACGGGGGTGGCTACGGCGGCAGCTATGGCAATCCATCTGGACCCGGCGGCCAATCCTCGTGGTGGTAAAGATTCTGCTTCAATACCTGGATCCTTCTGCCTTGCTGGCCCCCTTGGGATCGGTGAGCGAGAGTTCCATCAACACAATCCGGCCTACCCGACCTCATCGATTTCTTTGTTGCTTCTTGCACGAGCTCGACATTCCTCAGCTTTCCAATTTTCCTCTTCTCACTTGTTCCCACTTGCGACATTATCGGTTTCCTCTCGCGCTCTAAATCCGGGATGATACCCCTTACTCGGTCTAATCGTCACTATACGGCAACCACACATTACTGATCAGCATATCATAGATAGCGTTGGCTTACAATCCGTCCACATTGGTCTCGTCACTTTTGCTGGCGCCTTCTCGGTACGTTACAGCGGGAGACGCATGGCATCTCGAAAAGGTGCTCAATATGGGCGTTGATGCATGTGGGCGCTTTACAAATGTGCTACAATGTAGCATGATTGCGCTATCTGGACGACACCCCCCGGGCAATGATGCACACACATAGATTTCTTTCGATTTCAGCAACTTCCATCTGGCTTCAGCTTCGGTCTTACTCCTGAGCATTTCTCTATCTAAAGCGCCAATTCGAGCCAGCCCTTATCGAGCCAGTGTTTCTACTGACATAGACCTACAGCCTCTGTACATAACAGAGGCGAGACGATGGTTCACGGCCTCATGGCGATAGATGGGCATAAAAGTGCGATTGGCGTTTTCACGGGCATAATCCAGGATGGTCACCAGGAGCGCACAGTTGTTGCTCAACGATTGAGCAGGAGCATGTCAGCTTCTACCAGCGACTTATACTTTGGCGACTTTGTCAAGGTTCTCGAGTTTAAGGACTATCCGAGGCAGCCCTTGGTGGTATGCACTGGCCATCGACAATGCCGGGCCTGAGACCGCGGCTTCATAAAAAACGTATCCTTAGAACTTGAAGCTCCACTTGCAAACATGTTCGCTTTTGCCATACGTGTGACAATCACTTGGACTGGTAGAGCGTCGAGTCTAATCAAATTATATGGAATGACCACTTGCAATTAGTCATCGACACTTGTAAAGTTTTGCACCGAGGTACTCGGACTTTTGTATAAAGGAAACTAAGCTCTTTAAGGTAGGTGGCCTTGGCTGCGAACGGCAAATCGGGCCGCCGGTCTTATCATTGAAAGCTGGACCACAATGACCCTGAGTACTTTATGGACATACATCAGCGCTAATTGACTTCAACCTCTTACTACTGTCCCTACACCATCAAGTCACGTTAAGTGGTATCACATCTAGCGTCTCGGTCTGATCGTGGGCCCATCTCCTTTGCAATTCCGTCGAGCCAGGGCCCCCCCCGTAGTCGAGTCAAAGTATCGTGGATACGGACGGTCATAATGCCCTCTATGTACCGGTAGAGAATCCCTCATTATGGCTACAGCCGACAGCCATCGACAAGACTACCCCCCTCTGGATCCAGAGCATGTCGATCCTACACACCGTTCGCCTCCAAGCGCAATCCATGCATCTTTGCGCCCAGGCATGGAGTCGCCATCCCCAAGCACAAGACAAAGTGCTCCCCTTTCTCCGCCGACGCGCAATGACGAACCCGATCCGAGACAAAGTCTACAACATGTGCTAGCATCCAACGACACACAAATCAGGTCTCCACCGGCTCATGTGACCCCAGGGCACGCGAAATCGAGTAAGCGTCAAAAAGACATGATATGGATACACGAAGGGGGTAGCGAGCCAACGGAAGATGAGACCAGCGTACAGAACGATTCTTATACGAGGGCGGCAGAAGTCAACCCGTCGTACACCATGACCGTGGCACATACCCGACGTAATGCGAATGGCACAGTCGGCTCCGTCTACTCAGGCAACAAGATCCGGCACCTGAAAAAGGAAGACGGACAACCGTTGTGGCGGAGAGATATACAGTTTCTGTTCCTCCGTCACGTCTTCGAAGACCAGACTGCCGTCTTTACCATGGACTCAGATGGATCAACCGGGCACACTTTTGCCGATATCTACATTGATGCCATGGCAAGAAGCAGTAAGACCAGCAAGATCCTCAAGGAGAAGCTGCTAGCGGAGCGCACACAGGCACTGAACATGGCAATGGTCTGCTTGCTAGTCAACGTTGGCCGAATGAACACTACTCTGAATTGTCAGCATGCGATACTTTACATTGCCCAGACTTCGCTGACCGGCGTCTCTAGTTTTCCCTGAGATGCGTGCCCAATTGAGGACGTACCATGCCATTCCATGTCTTCAAGCTCACCAGGATCCAATCGCCTACAAACAATTACAGGATGCACCGCGGCTGAAGTCTATCCTAAAAGGGGCTTCGGAAGATGCTGGACCGAATTCGCTAGACAGGATCAAATCACTGCGCATACCCCGTACTAACCCCGTGAACTTGATCTTTGTGTTATCACAGTACGCCCCGAAGATTTCTGAATTGCATTTCTTCCCTCCAAGGGACTTCTTTGACTTGGTCATGCGAGGCACCTTGAGCAGTAAGAGCAGAGCTAAAGCCTTCTTATGGCTTATATGGTTCTACCTCGAGAGCGATTTCTCTGGTGAAGCGGCAAAGGATAATCCTTTCGGTCCAGGGCAAGTCGGAGAGGGAACGGGTGGGCTACCTCTCAAAGTTCCCGCATTCGAGCATCTCAGTGAGACACAAGCCGAAGCTGAAAATGAGGATACTGAAGCCGAAATGGCGTATGGCGAGAGGAAGAGGCTGGAAAGGCGGCGAATACTTGAAGAAGACGCAACGGTTGGACCACCGTTGAAGAAAGCTAAGAAAGGTAAAAGCGATAGAGACGGTCCATTTCTGTGTCTTAGCAAAGCCTTACTGACAAAAGGACAGGCACGAATGCGATCAACGACATCCTCATGTCAGACGAAGACCGTACTCGGTCGCCTTCGCCCGCCGCAGTGGACCACACGGACCCACTCGATGTGGGACTTGGGCCCACTGCCGGAAGGGTAAGCGGCCTATCGGCACCCAGTCTGCCAGCCTTCCAGACCATCAACCGAGATGCTTTCACTCAAGGCGCCGAACCTGCCCCTGCGCAACGGCTAATTTTGAAGTCATATCGACCATCTGACTCGTCGCCTGCACCACCGCGCACTGCGAGCCAGCCCCCAGCTTATAACAATATTGTCAACGGGACGGGATCACGCCGTTCGCGACCAGAGACATCGCATCAGAAAGCAGTGACTGTGAACAGGAAAATGCGTATCGATCGCATACTGTTCAGGAAGCTTGTTCGAGAACACCACCAAGTCCAAGAACGGCGAAGAGAGGAAGGGCGCACGAACGTCTTCCGAGCTATGAAACGGATTCGCGATCTGCCCGACACTTACGATAGCGAAGACGACGTTGATTATGCCTGGGGTCCCGGTGGGCTGCTACCGAACTTTCGAGACGAGCCAGAGGATTACGGTGAAGAAGCGATTCGAATCAAAACGGTGCTCGACAGGGCTGTGCGAAGGCTGGTCAGAGAAGAAAATGAGGTACTACCGAACGGGTCCAAGCGGGAGTATCTCAAGCGAAAGCGGAAGCGAGAGGACTTTGGCACCGGCGACGAGCAATCCGGGTTCTCGATCAGGAAGCGAAGCCGGATTTACAGTGGCCGCGCCCTCTCTGGGAATAGGAGCCCGATGAGGGACGATGTCCAAGAGGAAGGCTTAGACGACCTCGATCTTGATTTACTTGGGGAGCGCCGGGATGACGAGCAATTGGATGTGGAGATGGATGGAGACAGTGGAGGCGAAGAGAGTGAAGATATGACCGAGGATGAGACCATGGACGGCCGATGAGGATGTGCTCTTCGGCCATGAACATGTTACATTCTTGTACCCTGTTTATTTGTAGATATCGAGCTACGGAATAGTCACTAGCACTTTCGGAGCAATTGCCTCCAAGAACTACCTCCGGGTTTCTGGAAAGATTTACTTCGACGTACGTTATCTTGACAACAAGGAACCAAACATGCAAAACTGGCTCGAGAGGCGACACAGGACGAAGAGTGAATTTGAAGTCTTCGGACCGACCATTTCGATTTCTCGACTTTCACATGCTCGACCTGCTCCAACCGCCGTGACTCTCCTGTCAGCGTCAGCATCAGACCCTTCTTGGTACTCTCCATCATGCAGTCCCCTCATCTTGGCTCGCTTTGCTTTCACAATACTTATGGACCCCCCTTCGATGACCCGGTGGGCCTATCTTGTCGTGCTGCCAGCTTCTGCATCCTCCGCAATCCTCATGCACCAGGCTGACGTGTAAGAAAGACTTGGCTAGGCATCCGGAAGGTGTCGACGGGAACAAGACCTTAAACTTGACTCTGTGTAACAACAGTCTATAACAACCTGTTAGATTCCCCTCGAGATGACGGACTCATCACCGCTCCTTCGCCCCATACCCCGCCGAGCCTTCGACATGACTCCGGTCTCAGGCAATTCTACCAATCCACCAACCCCTTCGCCGAACGAGAGTGACGACCCAGTGGCTGGAGAATCGAAGACCGCGTCGAAAGAGTCGCTTTCGAGCAGAACACGTTCAGTCCTCAACCTGACCTCATCCACGTTATTTGGGATCTATGCTCCCTCGGAGGAGCCTTCCACGCCGTGGGGTAATGGAGCTCAGACACCGTCATGGAGACCAAGTGTGGACGACAAGGTACCACCATTGCTAGGCGCTTATACCCAGTCCGCGTTGTCGAAACCACATCCTCAACATCGCTTTACCATATGGGGGACTTTCCCCTCCCTGGCGCGACGGACAACACTGCTTTTCGTTCTCGGGGTGGCCTACGGGGTGATTATTATACACCTACATGATAACCAACAGCTAGCTCCGGTCAAGATCGAAGGCATTGAGCGATACTCGAAGTGGTATCTCATCACTTGGGGAATTGCCGGCGTACTTCTTGGTACTCTTTTACCATGGGTGGATACATATTGGGAAGAAGGGATGGGAGACTATGAGTTCGATCTACCTGCAGAGGCAGAGAAGGATCGTCCAAGATCGCTCAGTACAAGCACGATTAGAGACGATACATCTTCGTCGCCGTCATGGAACGACTCCCGTACGGATTGGACACCGGTAATCCGTAGTATAGGGGCATTCATCGGAATCGCCTTCGCCATAGTAAGCTTACGAAGGCTGCCTTAAGCATCACCCCGAGCTAATACCAGCGATAGCGTCGCCTTCCATGGCAATCCACGCTACAAGTCTCACTGACATTGGCATTGGTCAACCCCGTACTATGGTATCTGGTGGACCGCTCAAAGCCAGGTTTTATCCTCTCCATGATTGTTGGACTCACGGGCACCGCGATGTGCTTGGGCATAAACCCGGATATGGTGCCTTCACCGGCTCCGGCGCCGTCACCGAATGCCAATGCCGCCAACATGTCATCTCATCATGCTGGATACGATGGCTTGATCAGTGTTGAGAGCATTGGGGTAAGCACCTGGATTGCGAGCGTCCTCTTCTGTAGCAGTGTCTGCTTCGGCAACATTGGGCGTAGACTGGCGGTAAGGCATCAGAGGAGAAGAGAAAGCACCGCTTGAATATCAGCGAGAGCTTCGAACGATCACAAATACCACTCTTCCATGATTTGAGATTTAGTGATTCATACTCGGAATATGCAATTGAGAGTTTCAAAGGAATGGTAATCGCGTGTGCTCGGATTTCCCCAGGGCTCTTCGAGCCACCGAAAGCCTACTAAACCACTACACCCGATGTCTCCGCTACAGATGTCACGCTGGTTTGGTTTTTCGATTGAACCAAAGAGTAATTGTAATCGAATGCTTTCAAACCAGGACGCAAAGACTTATACAGCCAATCATTGCGGCCCTCCTCACGGGTGCACAAGAGGAGCACCGCACCCAAGATCGGCAGCGCAGAGTACTGCTTGGTCTCCATTCTCGTTGACGATTTCCTCGGTCCTGGAGCATACACGAAGTAGACATCTCGGAGGAATGCTTTTATAGAGAATGTGGTATTTTGCGTTGTTCATGTGGAGAGAAAAGAGAGGATCTCTGTGTGGCCATGGAATATCGGATTTATATCTTACGGCTAAAAGTGGATCCACCTCGGGCCGACAAGCACGAGGCATGGCAGGTGCTATCGGTTGTCCCTCGCTTCCATTTTCTCCAACGACTCTCTAGATGCATGTCAACACTGCGAACTTGGTGTAACACGCATGTTTTTCAATTATAAACAGCCACTGAGCTTCATGCTTCGCCTTACCGAGAAGCCTTGTCGTCTGTCTCAGTTTTGCTTCTCGAATTGACTTCAAAATGGCCGATAGCAAGGTGCAACGAACAGGTACGATCAACTTGCGCCAAACATACCTACTTTATCTGTAGTATATTGACGGAATTCAAAGCCATCCTCTCCGTCTATGACAAGACCGGGCTACTCGATCTAGCGAAAGGCTTAATCAAGAACAACATTCGACTTCTGGCCTCTGGGGGCACTGCGAAACTTATCCGAGAAGCGGGCTTCAACGTCGAGTATGTACCAATCCTATGTTTCGTAAATCGGCCAAAGATAGACCCTGACGTTGCCTCGCCAGTGATGTCTCGGCGATCACTCACGCACCAGAGATGCTCTCCGGGAGAGTCAAAACCCTTCATCCTGCCGTACACGCAGGGATCCTTGCGCGGAATCTAGAGTCAGACGAGAAGGACTTGGCAGAGCAGAATATCAACAAAGTCGACTACGTTGTTTGCAACCTGTACCCATTCAAGGACACCATTGCGAAGATCAACGTCACCATCCCGGAAGCCGTAGAGGAAATAGATGTGGGAGGCGTGACACTCATACGAGCAGCAGCAAAGAATCATTCGAGAGTCACCATCCTAAGCGACCCAGAAGACTACCCGGAATTTTTAAAAGAGCTAGAGGAAGGGGAAATTACGGAGAAGACGCGAAAGCTTTACGCCTTGAAGGCTTTTGAGCACACTGCAGACTACGACGCAACAATATCGGATTTCTTCCGAAAGCGTTATGCCGGCGATGGCGTCCAGCAAGTATCTCTTCGATATGGTGCAAATCCACACCAGAAGCCCGCATCAGCCTACGTCAAGACGGGTCAGTTACCATTCAAAGTTCTCTGTGGCTCTCCAGGCTATATCAACCTCATGGACTGCCTCAATGCATGGCCACTTGTTAAAGAATTGAAGAAAGCTCTAGATATGCCCGCAGCCGCAAGCTTCAAGCATGTTTCCCCCGCCGGTGCAGCCATTGGAGTACCCATGGGAGAGGATGAGCGTAAAGTGAACATGGTAGACGACATCGAAGGCATTGAAAGCTCTGGTCTAGCCCAAGCCTACGCTCGTGCACGTGGGGCGGATCGGATGTCCAGCTTCGGAGATATCATTGCTTTATCAGACGAAGTCGACGTTCCCACCGCCAAAATCATATCTCGCGAAGTCTCAGATGGCGTCATAGCGCCCTCTTACTCTACTAAAGCGCTCGAAATCCTTACAAAGAAGAAGGGAGGCAAGTATCTGGTCCTACAAATGGATGAGGCGTACGAACCTCCACTCTTTGAAACAAAGACAGTGTATGGTATCCAACTTCAACAACACCGCAACGATGTACAAATCAGCCCCAAAGACTCCTTCAACGCCATCGTTACCCCCAAGGACTCCCCTCCCCTACCTGAGACTGCTCTCCGTGACCTTACGGTCGCAACAATAGCACTCAAATATACCCAGTCGAACTCCGTCTGCTACGCTCTGAACGGCCAAGTCATTGGTCTTGGTGCCGGACAGCAATCACGAATCCATTGTACGCGTTTGGCAGGCGACAAGGCAGATAACTGGTGGATGCGCTTCCACGAGCGAGCTCGAGACATCAAATGGAAGAAGGGCACCAAGAGACCGGACAAAAGCAATGCCATTGACATGTTGTGCGGTGGGCTCGTCCCCCGTGAGGGCGTGGAGAAGGAAGATTACGAGAAGAACTTCGAGGAAGTCCCCAAGCCATTCAGTGCGGAGGAGAGAGAGCAGTGGCTGGCGGGGCTGAAAGGGGTGTGCGTATCGAGTGATGCTTTCGTGAGTACCACATCTAATGGCTTGATGATTGTGACCGCTAACATGCGAAAAGTTCCCGTTCATCGATAATGTACTACGGGCTGGCAGATCAGGGGTCAAGTACATTGCTGCACCAACCGGTAGTCAGATGGACCAGGCGATCTTTGAGACGGCGGAGAAGCTGGGGATGACGTTCGTGGAGCAGAGTGTGAGGCTGTTCCACCACTGAGACTGAGGCTGGGGGAGCTTTGCGCTAGTACTAGAGCTTAGACGCAGAGGGATCAGGAGCTGATGGAAAAAGGAGAGCATGCGCTATGAATGTTTATGGCTTATGAGATATGACCGATAGAGGTAGATAAAAAAGCATGTTTGATAGCTCTGTCGATATCTGATCGCTAATTTCCTCCAAGCTTGACCATGCAACAGTGTAACTTCGCGGAGGGGAAAAGTACCACAGCAGACTGCAGTTGGAGACGTGGCGCGCTACGTTCACGGTATAAAGATGCCTTGTGGGTCAGTGGGTAGAGTCGAAGATTGGGAACTCTGCTTGGGCTGGGCTTTCGGCATGCTCTTCTATACCTCACCACTTCCCACGATGTCCTCGGAGAGGATACCTTCAGACATGTAGATTCCATTTCCAGACCACAAGTGCACCAACCATACAAGCCTATGTACAAACGTCTTTCCCTTCCGGGCCATCGCTCGCCAACCTCATCGGATAACCTTGTCCGCCACCTCATTGGCTTTACTCCTGACTTCGTCCACAAGACCCTTTCCCTTCTCCTCAGCCTGAGCCAACATCCTCTTCCCCTCGGCTTCCCCATCCCTTAGTCCTTGTTGTGCTTGTGCTTGGAGTGCGGCTTCGCGACCACCGTAGCTAGAAGAAAAGGGAACGTTAGCATTTTCTCTCCCAGAACTCTTTGAGCTCCCACTGCCAACTCTCTCAACCTTCCCGAGCTCCTTCACAACTTGTCCAATCACGCTTCCGAAGCCTCTCGTATATAACCAGCGTACACCGTAGAAGTCAAAGAGATCTTTCGACGTACTTCCAATACTTCATGAACCTCACCGCCTGCGTCGTCTGCGCCCCGAAATTCACAAAGTGGCACGCGAACAGCAGGTAGTTCTTCGGCGTCACGGCAAACGAGTACCGCATGAAGGTCGAAGAGTAGAGGAGAAGCGCGCCAGTCACGCGGCCGGATATTCTGCACCACAGCGCGGTATGTCAGCTGGGGCGATTCGTTTGTAGTAAACGACCGACGTTGAGAGGTATAGTAACATGAGGTGGAGAAAGTGGGGAGAACGAACAGCTCGGGATCCTTTTGCGTGTCGAGGACGGCGGCGATGGGGATGCCGAAGTTGGAGACGGGACCCCAGAAATCTGTGGATTCGTTAATGCGTGCTTCTGCTGCTCGTAGGGCTTTGGTCGGTTGAGCGGAGTCTGGGGCTGGTGAGGTGGGCTTACGGGTTGAGCAGACATAGTTGAGGACGGGTTGGGATCGGATCTTCGCATTGAGGGCGGATACTGCGGCGGCCATGATGGGTTGCTCGGGGTAGGTTACTCGTACTTTCAGAGGTGTCGTGTGCTTTGGCAGAGCTGAATGCGTTGAGCTTAGATGCGACTATCGCCGACATAGGGCTGTGGCTTGGCGGTGGATGCAGAGACAGGGTCGAGTCAGGGTTATCATTCTAATGCGGCAAAAGTATGCCAAGAGATCGAGCGGAACCGGAGGCACTACCGGTGGTGCCGGACTCCCCTGTCAATCTTTTATATGACGTCGTGTATGTAGATGTAAGAATTTCTGACAATAATAGCGCGGCGAAAGAATCGTTAAATCAGCATATCGATTCACCACAAAATTACTCCCATTCGTACCTGTCAGGAGTAATCTGCTCTTTGTTAGGCAGGCTCGATCCGATCCCTGCGTTATACCAAAATCCTCCCACGATCCTCCATAACCGCAAGCATGAACATCATCCAGACACACAAGCGAAAGCTCATCGGTCTCGGTGTCGTAGGCGGTACGTTTCATACTACATTTTCCCCAGATCCACAAGATCATCGAGGCCAATTCTTGGGAAAGACAAAGAGCATCTGCTAATCTACTATCACCAGGCGCATTCTATTTCTTTAACCCCTTGCGTACTCCAGGCGTGAGCAATATCGAGAAGCGCTTCTCCTCCGGCGGTGGAACCCCAGACCATACACCAGCCGTTGCATCGCCCAGAGGCCGGTCAAGCCAGGTGCATGGGAAGCAGGAAGGAGAAACCGGAATCAATACACCGCATCATGCAGAGAAGATCGGGGAGCAGACACCTCAGGTGAGCTACGAAATGCTGCTGCAGAAGCCGAATGCGCACCGGCTGACTTACGGGATGTCAGGGAACGGAAATGCAGAAGGTATTCGAAAAGCAGCGATATCCTGGCAAGGGCAATGGGACCGAGAAGGGGCTCGAGTGAGGATTGGATGTACAAGTTGCTTTTGTTCGAACCTGAGCGCATTTCCGGGTTGCATCAGTCTGGCGAAGGAGGGACGTATGGAGTCATTGAAGCCCATAAAAGCGCAACATTTCTATTGCGCGGCGGTAGCTTGCAGGCTTGCAAGATCCCATAATTCAAATTGTCGGAGAATGGCCGAGATACGTCTCTGTCGACTGTAATGGTCATGGCGAACATGTCAGCTACACCTTGCCGAATAGAGGGGTTATCAGCCCAATGCTTGGGCCATGTTTTGATGCCATACCATCAGACGGTCCTCATGTGATACGATTGATGTAAATGTTGCCGGCGAAGGTTCTCCGTATTCAATCCCAATTTTCGGAAAGCGAGCAGCCTGCTAGCAATGTGGTTGTCCCGAACGAATATTGCGAACCCTTCGTAGAGAGCAAGCGGGCCTTCTTCGACCGAGCAGATTCACAGGTGATCCAATAACCAGGATCCAGCTTGTCAGTAGCGTCAAACCTCCAGAAATGCCCATGTTGTCGAATCAATAAACGGCGCTGCAACGGCAGTATCGAGAGGCCGAGAGCACGGCATATGCATCACATCGTCATGGTTAAGCGGCAAATCACCCAAGTGAAGCCTCCATAGTAAATGCTTGCATTGTAGCCTATCTTGCAACATGCGTTTGGAGCTAGCTAGTTGGACTGGCATATCATCACTTTCCGTATTCCGTCGCGGTAGGTCTATGTCCGATCACCACGCACAATACCCTCGAACCGGTTCTTGAACCATTTGACCGTCTCAGTCTGGTTGATACGATGGCTCGCACCGACCTTGCTCTGCGCACGTCTTCGCTTGGCGACTCGCTGGCCAGGTCTTGTCCTGCATCTTTATGTCAGCACGGTTCCTTTGCATCCCTTTGTTTGTGCTCCCAGGTATCCATCACAATTGTTCGCCGAAGAACCTCGGCCGATGCACTGAAACTTACATGCAGCAATAGAAGTCCATGCCGTAGATGCCAATCGCGGGATCATACTTGATCCCCAAGTCGATGTGCTCACTGATGCCAAACCCAAAGTTGCCCGTCTCTGAGAAGTTTTTCTTCCTCAACTCATACTCCTTGACCTTGAGACCGCGTTCGAGGATTTCCTCGGCTTTGGGACCACGGACGGTGACATGGACGGCAATTTTCTCGTTACGGCGGATGCCGAATGTGCGGACGGTGTAGCGGGCTTTGCCTGTAGAGGAGGATAGGTTAGAAAACTGGGGTTCCTTAGGGGGACCGTCAAAGAAAGTAATTGGAGAAGATGGCTTACTGTAGACGGGTGTTTGACCACTGAGCTGTTCGAGCACTTTTGCAGCACGGGTGAGTCTGTCGCCAGATTCGCCGACGGAGATGTTGAGGACGAGTTTCTCGATGCGGAGCTCGCGCATGGGATTTGCGCTCTTGTCCTTCTTGGTTTCCGCCTGCGGATTACAATATTAGCCGTCCATCTTGATGGCCTCATTACCTTCGAAGCACGAGCGAATGCTTACCATAGCTAGAGGAATTATGGTCAATTCTGGCGTATATCTCTAAAAGCTGCGGAAGTCGATCTACAGACTCTCGGAGGTTGTGCGGTTTGAGTAAGCGAGGTCTAGCGTCCTTTCTTATTTCTCTTTAGTGTTACAAGACCGCAAATCACCTGGAACCCATTACTCTTTTCGAACTTCAAGACAAGAACTTGGGTAGCGACAAAGTCAAGGATTCAATCACAGTCTTTGAACATTGAGACGGTCGCGACTGCGACTCAGCTCAGCCAAGATGGCGAACAAGCAGGGAAAGATGGTAACTCCTACCTTAACTTCCAAGCATGCGCTCTACGGTTTGTTGACATTGACAGCTAATTATGCGCGCAGCAAAATCTAGTAAGCTCATGCCTACCTCGAGTCTCAATTCTGTGGCAGCTCACAGTACCCGCAGATCAACTACCGCATGCGAATAACCCTCAACGACGGCCGGCAGATGACCGGTCAAATGCTCGCTTTCGATAAAGTACGTTTCGCAGTACAAAGACCCAATCCCTACATCGGAAGACTGACTGACACCTAATTGATTAGCATATGAACCTCGTCTTAGCAGACACCGAAGAATTCCGCCGCGTCAAGCGCAAACCCACCAAAGGCGCTTCCACCGCCCCTGGCGCCACCACCCCCGCCCTTGTCGAGTCCGAAGAAAAGCGCACTTTAGGCCTCACCATCGTGCGTGGCACGCATATCGTCTCCTGCTCTGTCGATGGTCCACCACCTGCGGATCCGTCGGCAAGGCTTGGCACGAGTGCGCCTGGAGGAGCGGGAGGGGCACCGCCGACACTGGCTGCTGGGCCAGGGATCAGCAGGCCAGCGGGGAGAGGACTGCCAGTCGGACTGAGTGGGCCGGCTGTGGGTGTGGGTGGACCGGCGCCGCCTGGGGGATTTCCTGGATTCCCACCAGGAGGCTTTCCAGGAGGAGCGCCGCCAGGGTTCGGGGGCAGAGGAGGGCCGCCTGGGGGACCGCGTAAGTTACCTTGGAATCCGTTTAGAAGATGTGCTGACTGTGGCATCTATAGCTGGATTTGCACCACCGCCTGGCTTCCAAGGAGGACCACGTAAGTCACGGCCTGTAATGGTTGATTGTGGGTTGCGGGAACACGCTGACAAATTCGATAGCACAAGGATTCCAACCCCCTCCAGGCTTCCAGCCTCCGCCGGGTGGTCGAGGCTTCCCACCGCCTGGATTCGGAGGTGGCAGATAGTATCTCTACGACTTTCTTTAAAATGGATCCGGGATCTGAACCGATATCAAGAACGTATTCGGTGCTGCAGCGTGTCGGTTTGATGCCGAACCTATGTATTGGAAGAGATCATAGCGGTGGGAATCCGGGAAAAGAAAAGGCGATATACCACGAAAGGCGTCAAAGTGATACCACAAGCCGGAACTGTGTGGAGCTCTATCGAAATGGGTGATGGGAAAGCCTTGTTCTGGCTTGAGCTAAGGCTATTGAAACGTCAAGGGGTTTGTAAATTCGCGAGACCAGTTTGAGCGAGCTTGCGACTCGAGGGAAATGAACGAAGGAGGGTAGAAGAGCTTTCATTCTCCCCAACCGTTGCAGTTCGAACACCACCACCAGAAGAATGTACAGCTCATAAGCACGCCAACCTCTCACCCTAGCTCCTATTGTTTCTCCTAATCGTAACATCGTAGCCACCCCATCCAGAGCCAACGCCAAGTCAACCGCTCATTTCATTCCTTTCGTACAATCTTTCCTCCCTCCGTTCCTCGCTCACCACATCCACAATATATATCTCATTTCCCATTCCCCTTGGTGAAGCTATATCCATCCACTCATTAGCCCCAATCTGTTCTCACTGTTTCCAACCGTCTTCCCACTTCGTAACTTTCATGGGGAGTGGAGGGACTACAGACTTACCTGTGCCACATGCCGCCCAAGAAGCCCGGCTTGGTGGTCTGCTCCGCAAAGCTCGCCTTGCGCGCCGTCGCCACGGCGTCGGTGGAGTTGCGCTTCTGGTTCATGAGGCCGCTGTATTTGGTCGTGGAGGACTAGAGGGGGGTGCCCGTGGGGGATTAGCCGATGGCCATGGTTGTGGGAGTGTGAGATTATGGAAATGGGCGTTGGGAGTGAGTGTTGTGATGGGGGGGAAGACCGAGAGAGAGAGAGAGATGGGGGAACGGAGAAAAGGAAAGCAGTTGATGGGTGAGAAGGGGGTGTTGAAGGACCATTGGGGGTTCAGAAGGACCATTGTTGCAAGATGATGAGAGAGGGGGTGATGCGACTTACACGGCGTCGTTCAGTGCCGCCGGCTTTCATGTTGGTGGGGCTCTTGTCGTTGGAGGACATACCTGCTGTTGGTAGCTGGGGGTTGAGGACGGAGTGGTTGCAATTATTGGTCAATGGCGGGTTGTTCGAGGATTATGATATCCTTCTCAAGCTGAAGAGGTTTGGATTGCGAGAGGGAATAATGGTTGGCAGGAACTGAAGTGCTTAGAGAGGATGGTATTAAGCGTGATAGAGGGACCCCTCCCCCTTGCTCTGAGCTTCGATAAGTGTCGCTCTTTCCTTAACGTATTATGGTCCATGATCTCATGCTACACTGCCGTTTGCGGCATAGAACGAACGTCCGTGTGCCCCACTACGCGTTTATTCGACCCCTCAATGCAATTGCTAGCATAAATCTAGGGTAGTGGCCTCCAACCCTGAGATTTACATAAGGTAGGGCGTGCATTGAGATATCAGAAGTATCAAGAGGTCGTGATGAGTATGGAAGTGAACAAAAGGTGCCCCGCTACCAACTACCTGTAATTCGGGACTCGACTATCAACCAGGGTGGAAAAGTGTAGCTGGCGGGCTCGGGGTACGGATCCTTGTATGATGCCCCAGTAGGATAATTGGTGATTGGGTGGTGTAGCAATCCAACGACTTGACGTGAAGGAGGGAGGTGTCGGTGGGGCGGGGATTCCTGCGAATCTTGCTGAACTCGATCATTGAAGCCTGATGGCGGTCATTGTAGAATCAATCGAACTAAGGATGAAACTCTTTAAGAAGATGTATCGAAGCCTCTATCAGGACCCCTCCAAGAAAAAAGCAAGCGTTGTCCCTCACCTCTATTGCACGATCCGACAGACCAAGTCTTGCCCGTCTACCGAATCGCCCTCCTTGACCTGCAGCTCTCCAACCTTCCCCGAATGCGGCGCACTGATCACCATCTCCATCTTCATAGCACTCAGTACAGCGATGGGGTCGCCTTTCTTGACCTCCCCGCCTTCATGCACCCGGACTTCCACCACCACTCCTGACATCGGCGCCCCCACTTGGCTGCTGTCATTGCTGTCCGCCTTCGGTCGGCTGACGTTCTCCACTGCTGCCTTGTGGTCCTCGACCGTAACCTGGCGGACCTCGCCATTCATCTCGTAGAACACTTCGCGTTGCCCGGTCTGCTCCGATAGCGGACCGATTGCCAGGAGCTTCAGGATAAGAACCTTACCCTTCTCAAGCTCAACGTGGAACTCCTCACCCACCTCTGGCCGAGCGAGAAAATAACGAGTGGGCAACACGCTAAGATCGCCGTACTTGGCGATGAATTTGCGGTAGTCTTCGAACACCTTCGGGTACATGGCGTAGCTGGCGACGTCGCAATCCGAAGCGCTACCGAACTTCTCGTTGATGTCCTTCTTGATCTTTGCAAGATCCATGGGCTCCAAAGTCAAGCCAGGCCGCTTGTCGAGTTTTCGGCGCCCACGTAGAGCATCTGACCGTAAGGGTTCGGGGAAACCGCCGTATGGCTGTCCCATCAATCCCTCGAAAAATTCCAGGACAGACCCAGGGAAGTCGAGTTCCTTGGCTTTCTTGATAACATCATCGTACCCAAGCTTATTTGACACCATGAATTGTGCCAGATCACCGACAACTTTCGATGTTGGCGTAACTTTGACAATGTCACCAAGAAGGTCGTTCGCTTGCTCATAGGCTTTTTTCGTCGCGGCCCACTGTGTTCCAAGACCCAGTTGTGAAGCTTGGAAGATCAAGTTTGTCAATTGTCCTCCAGGTATTTCGTGCTCGTAGACCTCGGGATCGGGTCCGGTGAGACCAGCCTCAAAGGGCGAGTATAGGAGGCGGAGCTGAGCCCAGTAATGGTCGAGGGCCCGTACGTGACGAATGTTCAGACCAGGCTCGAGGCCAGTCCCCTCAAGAGAGGCTAGCACAGCGCCAACGCTGGGCTGGGATGTCATGCCGGACATGCTGTCGGTAGCGGTGTCGACTGCATCGGCTCCGGCTTCAGCGCAAGCGACGTAGGTCGCTACGCCCGTGCCGGCCGAATCTTTTTATGAAGTCAGTTTTTGATAGACAGGGAAATCAAAGCTCCAAGATCACCTACCATGGGTATGGACGTGGATGGGGATGTCAGGGTATTTCTTGCGGATAGAGCCCACAAGGAGCGTTGCGGCTTTCGGCTTCAGAACTCCAGCCATATCCTTGATGCCGATGATATGGGTTCCAATTTTGACGATCTTTTCGACGAGGTCCATGTAATATTCTAAGTTGTACTTCTTCTTAGGATTCTGAGTAGAGAATTAGTAAATGCTGCATAGCTGTTCAGCCGAAATAAAGCAGATAAGCGTAATGATCAAGAAGAGAGTCCAGAAGGTCCAAGAAAATCCATAGTAGAGGCGAATCGAGCTAAGAGCTCGACTCCGACACCTTGTTGAGGTGCTTTTTGGTCTTGAAATGAGCATTGAGCTTTTGCTGAGTACTGGCGGTATAATTGCAATCATTGCAGCAGTATCTCTGTGCAGCCAAATTTGCGGAATTGCGTTTCTTGGCCTGGGGATTTTTGACAGCTTTAGTGATCCCAGCAGCATTATCGATGTGCTTCTGAGTACGTTTATGGGTCTTCAGCTGTTCTCCCACGCAGAAGACGACATTGCAAATGTTGCATGAGTATTTCTTGCTAGATTTGCTGTTCTCCCGCATTTTCTTGTTACTAATCGCATTCCTCTCCTTCCCACGCGTTGCATAATCCCTGCGGCTATCTCGTAGTTTCCTTTCGGCATCGAGGGCGTTGATTTGCTCAGGAGTGAGGTCCTCATTAGCGTCATAAGCACCTTCGAGCAGGGAGAAGTGTGAGCAGCAGCCGTCGTATTCAAGGGTATCGATTTTCCAGGGGCAGAGATGAGGCATGCCATAGTCCTTTGTGCGAGATACCATAGGCCAAAGATAAAGAGTGAATGCAGATTCGATGGCGAGAAACAGGGTGCGGAGAAGAACTCTCTTTGCAGCAGGAGGGATTGGAGACCAGCAGAGAAGTCCTTTATGAGACATTGTATATCCGTCGTCCAAAGCGCGCTTGACAAACTTCGGTAGGCTCTCCCCTCTGTGGTACTGACCGAGCCGTGTAGATACGCCACTTCTGGAGTCTGTACCAATGCCAATGTACGTTTTGGGTCGATGACCTGGTTTTTCTAGTATAAGGACATAGACAGCCCAGATCTTGGTCGTGTGTAACGGTAGAGTTTTGAAGTAGGCTATGGTAGGCGGCGTCTTGGACTTGAGGACTTGGAAAAGACCAGGAGCGAAGCTAAACAGCGAGCCCAGCAGAAGCTGCTGCAGTAGTTCTAGGGTAGGGAATTTGATAGCAAAGACTCCATTTTTCAGGGCGGCAGGCGTGAGAGAGAGACAAATCCAGCACAGCCATACTGCGAACTCGACGATGTCGGTGGTCGGAGGTGCCATCTTGATACTGTCGACAGCCAAGAGTTTCCAGTATCAGAGGAGTCGAAAACCAGATTCCAGGAGTCGAAAAACAGGTCCGAAGAGGTGAGAAGCAGCTCCAAATGAAAGAGAGGACTGTCTTCCTAGAAGAAGGAAAGACGGATGAGAACCAAGGAAAGAACGGAAATAGAAGGAACCATGAACCCACCAAAAAATCCCCGGAATAGCAGACCGTGGCCTCGACGACCCCACCTGCCTTTTTAACCGCTCCAATACCTACAGCTAGCTGATCAACATCGTTGAGTGCGTCAAAGATCCGAAAGATGTCGACCCCAAGCTTCTTTGCTTGCTCACAGAAGTGGTAGATGGCGTTGTCAGGCAGCCTATGATTGTCAGCAGATGTCACTTTACCCCACTGCGAAAGACTTACGAAGAATATGCAACACCATTAGCGCCTCGAAGCAGCATTTGAAAAGGTATATTCGGAATGGCTCTTCTCATCTTCCGCAGACGATCCCAGGGGTCCTCGTAGAGAAACCGCATCGCAACATCGAAAGTAGCTCCTCCCCAGCACTCGAGACTGAAGGCATTGCTGTATGTGTAGCTTGTTTCTTTGGCGATGTTCAGAAGATCTACAGTTCTGACTCTGGTGGCAAGTAGGGACTGATGAGCATCACGCCAGGTGGTGTCCATGATGAGGCAGCCCTTGTTGGCACGAACCGCTTTGGCATATGCCTCAGGACCTTCTTGATCGAGTATATACTTCCAGCCTTGACCGCAGGGTTGTGTGGTATCAATGGGTTTGTCATTTTCGTCCAACAGTTGCGGAATGATGACTTCGCCCTTGAACTTAGGTTCGCCAATCTGTCCCTTGATGCTGCTGCCATTGACCGCCAAGTCTCCTAGATATCCAAGGAGTTTTTGTGCACGATTTTGGCTTCCCACAAGAGCAAAGAGCTCGGGCGTATCATCAATAAAGGTCGTCCAGCAATTTCCTTGAATGAAGGTCGGGTGCGTCAACAAGGAGCCTAGGAAAGGAATATTGGTCTTCACGCCACGGATGCGGAACTCGACCAGAGCGCGAAGCATCTTTCTTCGCACAATTTCGTAGGTAGATGCGAGGCAAGTACATTTCACTAGCATAGAGTCATAGAATGGTGTGATGATAGCACCGGCAAACCCGTTGCCGCCGTCCAGCCGCACACCGTTACCGCCAGCTGAACGATATACCTCAATTTTGCCAGTATCTGGAGAGAAACCATTCGCAGGGTCCTCGGTAGTAATTCGGCATTGGATAGCAAATCCGCGAATGGAGATACGATCCTGGGTAAGCCCAAGCTGTGCCAGGCTTGCCCCTGCAGCGATCTGTATTTGTGCTGCCACAATATCGATCCCCGTTATCTCCTCGGTGATAGTGTGCTCGACCTGGATTCGAGGATTGATCTCGATGAAGTAATATCGACCTTGCTGGTCCACTAGGAACTCCGCAGTGCCCGCGTTTCGATAACCAACTGACTTTGCTAGCTTTACCGCATCATCCAGCATATGGTCTCGTAGTACAGGGTCGAGGTCCTTCGCTGGGGCTAGTTCAACGACCTTCTGATGTCGTCGCTGCACACTACAGTCTCGCTCGTACAGGTGAACTATATTGCCGTGGTTGTCGCCGAGAAGCTGCACCTCAATATGCTTGGGCTTGTCCAGAAATCTCTCGATGAACACTGTTCCGTTTCCGAACGCGGATTTGGCTTCCGATGTTGCTCTCTCAAACGACTCTTGGAGTGTTGCTTGCTCTCGGACGACTCTCATTCCACGTCCCCCGCCTCCGAAAGCCGCCTTGATGATGATTGGAAAGCCATATTCGTCGGTGAAGGCCTTTGCGTCTTCGAACTTCTCCACAGGGCCCTCGGTACCTGGCACAACGGGCACCTTGGCCTTGACGGCAAGGGTCCGGGCCGAGACTTTATCACCAAGTGCATCGATTGTGTCCGCTGTTGGTCCTACGAAGATCAGGCCAGCTGCTTCTACTTTCCTCGCAAATCCAGCGTTCTCCGATAAGAATCCATAGCCCGGATGTATCATGTTCACGTCATGCTGTTTTGCGATTCTGATGATCTCGTCCTGTGCAAGGTATGCTCCAACCGGAGTGTATTCGCCTCGTTTGCCAATGACATATGCTTCGTCAGCCTTCTGTCTGTGCATACTGAGGCGATCCTCGTAGCTAAAGACGGCCACGGTTTGAAGAGAAAGCTCGTGCGCGGTTCGGAATATTCGTATAGGAATTTCGCCTCGATTGGCGACGAGGATCTTCTTGAGCTCCATAATGGTCGAATTGGCCCTCAGCCGTTGATGCACCGAGCAGTTCGCCATATCGGCGAAGACTATTATGCCTCGTGATCGACTGAAGGCTTAAAAGATCGGAAGCTGTAGGGAAAGTAGGTCTATACAATGAGGCTATCATACATTGGTGGAGACCAGAGCATGATGAGAGGTTGGAAGGTAAATTATATTTGAACTCTTGGTGGGGCAAGAGAAAAGGAACGTTATTATTGATAATGTAAATGGACACCGAAAACCCCCTCGGCCCAGGGCGGACCGCTTCGGCTAGCTTCGTTGAATTGGCTTTTAGCGCTGCACGGGCCGATGCAGTACCTTAGTTGACCGAACCGTTGATAAGGAATGAGGTATCAGGTAATTCTAATTCGCTTGGCCGGTCTTAAGGAAGCCCACACCTTGGAAAACATTATGACTGTATTGACCGTGCATAAGCTCCAAGACGTTTCAGTACCGAGGCAACTGTCAACGGTTCGACTGCCTTACGGCTTCACGTTGGGCATCTTGAGCTTGGCGTCGAATCTCATGTAGAAGTATCTGCCCACTACGAGGCGCCAAGAGGGGTTTCGATAATCGATATGCTCTTAATCATAAGTGCGCCCTCTACATTTTAGACTGCATGATGTCGTTTTGATTTTCACGTCGAGTTCGGCGTTGGGAAAGGGAGATGTCAGCAACGCAGTCCCTAACCGTGGGCTCCCCACTGAAAATCGGCAAGCGCGACCCCCTAGGAAAAAGACTGTGGGAAGCAAGGTCCTTCTCTCAAAGTGCTCTCTGAAGCATTACAATCTCTGCCGAAGTCCAATATTGACGTTGACGAGCAATTCAAATGAAGTACTTTACTTTGTGGGGACAAGTCTGGAAATCCTCTTGGCGCTAAAAGACCTCTCACCCGTAGGCCAATGACAATTCGCTTTTACGCTGCGTGTGTTCGTTCTGTACCCTGGACTCATACTCTCTGACCATTTCGGAGCAGAGCTTTACGGTTGTATGATCGGTCTACATTATCACCATTGTTACAGCACGATGGAAGGAAGGATCATGCAGTTGAAGCATCCCAAGCCCGAGGACCTCGGAGCTGTCTGGCCTTCAGAATTCGCTTTCTAAGATAATACACAACAAAAGCTCGCTCCGTGAGGTCAAGCGCCTTTGCCAATAGTACACATGCTGCTCCTCGACAGGATCAGCAGATCACCGCATATGCATCCCCCTAACATTGTGTCCAGAACTGCAGCAAATGTCATGCCCCTCACGGATTGCTATCATTCGCCAGAATCACCCCCCTCCCCACCCTTCAGAATCACCCACGACGCATAGAGCATCGCCATCGCTCCATTGTGCCACTAAAAGCCTCGATACCCGGTTGGCTGTGTCGCGATACCGTTCGTTTGTGGGTAGGGCATGGGACTCGCGGCGCCTTGGGTGAGCATGAGCCGCGATCCACCCAGGATGGGCGCATCATTCTCCTCCTTCCGATCTTTGGCCTCGCGGGCCTTACGCTCCTCGTTGTCCTTCTTCAGCGTCTCGATCGTTGATGCCTGCTGACTCATGTAGTTGATGAGGAACGGCATGGTGAAGTCCGTGAGGTTATGCCGCCATGAAAGTTCCATCACAACGTGCACACGTATCAGATCGTAGCAAGCGTACAGCATGCCAACGTAACATTCCCGACTGCCGATCTCCACGAACTGTTTCCGATTAGCGTGTGATAACTGATATGGGAGTTGAAAGCACATACATAACGAAGAAGATCCTCCACCACCTCGGTCTTGCGTGATATGGCCGCCGTCTCGATGGCATCCTTGAAGAGTTTGTCCTGCTTCGACAAAGCAATTGACTTCTCCCACCGCTTGTTCTTGCGGTAGATGCTCGCGGCAATCTGTCGGAAGAAGACCAATTCGTGGTGCTCCAAACGCGAGGCCAACTCCACAGCATCGTAGTTGTCGTAGTTTTCAACCGAGTCCCGAAGGGTCTTGTAGTCTTCTTCCTCTATTACTAGCTCGTTGATCGCATTGTTAACCGTTCTCTTGTTCTGGGCTTGAACGTTGAGCAAGAACGGTTTAATGAGAGGGGTATTGTCGGACTTCTCGAACATTTTGACGACCCGATTGACGTCGATGCGGGCTGTCATGACTTGAAGCAGATCCGTTAGCAGTAAAGGCTGTTCTTGCAGGTAAAAATTCAATGCACGGTAGTAAATCTCAACGTTTTTGCACTTGGTGATGATATCCTTGAAAGACTGGTGCTCCCATGCATCCGATGCACGCTCCATCATGGATATCGCCGCGTTGTCCCATTCGTCAAAGTGGCACTGTAGGAAGATCAATTCAGGCCAGAGATGTGCTTCTTCGCATGCGTGGATCATCTTCGTAATGTTGATGCGTGACCAGAAAAGTTTGATATGTTCCATCACCCGGTCTGGGTGGTACTTGGAAAGAGCAATTCCCAGTTCCGTGAACATGCCCATGTGTGCGCGCTCCAGTCCCAGGCCAGCCTCAAGGAGCGATATCAGCTCGTCAAAGTACCCGTTGCGTTCGTATTGCTTCACCAGATCTTGTAGCTCTTCGGCATGGACAATGAGATTCAGTCCACAAATTTGTGCCAGCCGGAACTCCTTCTTGGCAACACAAGCTTCGTTGACTTGCTTCCAGACCTTGACACTATTTGCTTTGCGGGCGCACTCCACAGCCGCTTGATATTCTTCGAGATGTACAAGGGTAGTTGCAAGCTTCGCCCAATTTGAGATGCTTGTGAAGAATATCTTCGCTGCTTGGTGATAGCCCTCTTCGTATGCTTTATCGCCGGAAGCCTCGACATCCGCGACGTTCGTTCCGTGGAGGAAGTCTTCAAGCTCGCTGAGCTGATCGGTTCGGGCGTAGCAAAAAGCAAGTGCTGTATCGATAGCTGGTTCCCGCTGCGTCTTCCTGGCCATCCGAAGGTATTTTATGAGATCCTCGTCTTTGCCAGCATGTGTAGCAATGTCAATGACCTCATTGTGGTTGCTGGGGTCGCCTGCACGAATGTAAGATTCTATAGCGTCTCTGATCCTTAAACCATCTAGCTGGGCTTTAGCGACCTTGCTCCAGACTTCAGGAAGCTCTACGCGCTCAGCGTACTCCTGTGCGCGGTCAATGCTGACAACGTGCTCCACGAGGACATTGGACGCCGCAAGATGGTCCTCCTCTTTCTTATAGATCTCGAACGCTTCTTCAAACAAGCCCACTGAAATACACATATTCGCAATTTCCTCGGCATTGTAGGCAGAGAGCTGATGAATATAGTCCATGACGCGACCCTTGTCCGCTTTTGTGGCGGTAAGCATCAGAAGGTTTTGGAGGCTGCCGTTGTCGCTGAATGGTGAAGGTTCTAATATGATCTTCTCAAGAAGATCGATGAGTTCGGCGGGCATGTCAGCATCCAGGAAGGCTTTAACAGCCACTGATACCATTTCCGGCTCAGTAGACTCAGGTACCGCAGTAGAGGTGACCTGGTCAACGAGGGACCGCCGATGCATGTTGTTGTAGTTCAGGACGAAGGCCCAGATCTCCAGGTCAGCGCGTTCGAGCAAGTATCGTGCTTGCGCTTTGAACATAGCGTTTTCATTCGTGATGTTGATGAGCTCAATGTCATTTTGGCCTTTCTGGTATGCGATGTAGGCCAGGTTGGGATCACGCTTCTCGCAGTATTTGCCCACAACCAGCGTATCGTAGGCATCATTCTCTCTTAAGAATTTCTCCGGATTGTTGTTGCTGTCAATATAGATCTTGGCCAAAGCATTGTAAACGGCTTGTTGCTGGTTGCCACTCGCCAGAGTGGCCTCTAGGAAAGGCAGAAGTAGCTTAAGCCGATTCCGAGACTCAACCTCTGCTACGAGATCATCGATTGGAATACGTCCAGGATCGGCTGACTGTAGGAGGTTTTTGATAACATGTTCTTCGCAGTCGACGTCGAGCAAAGCGCCAATGACGAACGGTGTCTTCGCTGGATTGACTTGCTGAACATAGACCTCGATAGACTTGAATTGCTGATTCTGATATAGATACAGGACCAAATCATGGACGAAGTTGAAGCGGTCGCAAACAATGATGAGCGGTAGTTGGTCTGGCAGTCTCGCTTCCTTCAAGAAGTTCTTGACTTTTTCTGCGTTGTAGTGATCGTTCTCGCGGCATATGCGTTGGACTTCGGAGAATTGCTGCATTTTGGTCGCTGCCTCGATATACTTGAAAACCACGGTTGAATCCTCGCTAAGGTTTACTATGCTACCCAGATAGTAGTATAAGCCTTCGGCTGTCCGGTATTTCTCGAATAAGTCGATCAGTCGGTTGGCCCCTAAGAGATCCGAGTATTTTGTAGCGATTTGGACAACAGCCTGCAAATTCTGACGAATATTGACCTTCAGCATCTCGTTCAAGCAGTCCAGAGATTGCTCTAGAGACATCCGTCCGAAATACCCTACCAGCCACTCAGGGTTCAATTTGTCGGTCCGGACAATGTTGCGTTTGATAGCGCTCGGGTCTTCTGAGTTTTCCAGGGCCCGTTGGTACAATTGAGCATTCTCGCAAAGTTGCGCAATCCTTGCTTTGTCGTAATAGGAGAACATACTGTTTCCCAAAATAGCATCAGCCACCTGGGGAGCATTGATGAGATTCATCTCGAGAAGACGCGTCTGCAATTGACCCTGTTCCGGCTTGTTCTCTTTTAACGCATCTAGCAGGAATGCTGTGGCCTCCTGAACCATGTTCTGTGACTGAAATACGTCAACGACACGCTCGATGTCCACCAATGGTCCACCCTCCTCATTCGCGAGAGCTGTGGCAAATTCGGCTCCTTTTCCAGGGTTGACCCGAACAATGTTCTGTAACAAGGCCGCGAAGTCAGGCTTGTATCCACTCTGCTTCGCATATGGAAGTATCTTCTCGAATTGTCCTGTTTCAGCAAATCCGGCAACAGCTTTGTGTGCGACATTTGCACGCAGGTATATCGTCAACGCGAGTTGAACATCATGCAAGCGAACAAGATCTCCTAATTCTTCCGAGCATTCTAATTTGTTCTCATTGAGCCATTTTTCAAGCAGGTGTTTTCGATTCTGCGCGAGGACTGGCTTCACAAGCTCGATACTCTCAATTCGATTTAGAGGCCCCTTATCCAGCAGGATTCCAAAGTACTGCAAGATCGTCGACATCTGACCTTGCTGCTGGGGCACCTGCCTGAAACGCTCGATGGTTTGAGGTGTACGTAGAAAGCCGCGAGGAGAGTTTGCCGCGATCTTGGCGGCTTCGCCGTAGTTTCCTTGAGCACACAATTGCTCGAATTGTTGCTGATATAGGCTGTCTGCTCCGGCAAGGCCTGCTCTAGACGCTAGCTTGAGCGCCAGAGTACCGTTTGCAGGGTTCTGAAGCAGGTAGGGTATGATCTTTTGATCATCGACACTAACAGAGAGGACCTGTCCCTTCCGATTGACACCGACGATACCCGCTGATTCTGCGTCGGCAGCAGTGGTAAATATCGTCTCGCTCGAGATGCGGTTCATGAAGATGCAAGTAGCAGTCTCGAGATCATATAGGTGGATGAATCCATATTTCGTAACAAGGTAAATAACGCTGTACCGCTGGGAAACCTGCATAGCGACTGGAAAGTCATTCGTTGCTTCCGGTGGGAAGTACACATCGACAGCCTTCTTGGGGAAAATCGGATTAGTCTGCTGATGATCGATTTCCACCACGTGGAGCTTGGCTCCAGCTGCCGTTCGAACAGCAAAGGTGAATACTCTAGTGTCTGCGGGAGCTTGATCCAATCGCACCGTTCCGAAGGCCGCGGCATGGGCTTCGATAGCTTGGCTGATACCTCTTTCCCGGGAGTAGAGTTGCATAGCTCCAACCACGCGGCCTTCTCGCTGTGTGATCCCAACGACTACCATCCATTGCTCATCCTCATTCATACGGTAGTTGATGATCTGACAGCCCTGCAACATCCCAAGTTTAGCGAAAGCTATTCATCAATCTAAGCAGTCCCACTTACACTGAGGTTAGCATTACGCTCGAAGACCTTGGTGGGAGATGTGGCATTCCCGAAAACACTCCAATGGTAGATGGAGGTATCTGTCACAAGACCCAGAGTATCTGAACTGATCCATTTCCAATAGACTACGTCCTCATTCATTGTGGTCGATTGGAGTTTGAGCTTCTGGCCGAGGTCGAAGATCTGGAGCGTCCGCTGGTTTGCTTTAAGCGCGATAACCTGCTTAGTCCAGTGCATAAGAGCACTGTCGGCCTTGATCGGTCTCCGGACAACTTCATTATTGTTCTTAAGGTTGATGATTATGACTTCAGGAGTGGCATCTCCGATCTGTTGACGAACGCAGATGTAGTAATCGGATTCAAGAGTCTGGTAGCGAATGAGTACGCGCCAGTTAAATCGGCAGTAGCAGAGCCACTCACACAGGAGTTGAAGCCGATAGAGGAGGGCTTTGTGAATGTCAGTTGGTGTACGATGGTCCAAAGGACCTATCGAGCCGCTGCTGGATGGTCGGAAGATCAACGTACATCAATTCCCACTTGCGTCAACTAAAATTCAAACCATATTAGCATGATGACATCTACGAGGGAATGTGAGGAGAGCACCCACTTGCAGAAGCTCTGTAAAGCGAATGGGTAATGCTTCCTGTTGTGCCATGTTTGCGGCGGTGTTGGCTGCCACTCATCGACGGGTCTTCGCGCTTGCGCGTATTCAGACTGCAGGTAAGGAACGTGGCCGCTCTATGTAGAAAATAGAGTCTTTGAGGAAAGTAAACATTAAGTGGAGTAAGTGCAAAAATGGTGGAATTCGAGGGCTGATGTTACGGAACGCTCCTGAAGCTCCAATCTAACAATAGTCAAAAACTTCATCCGCATATAATCTTCAAGCGAGGACGTCCAACACGGGAGCGTGGGTACGTTTAAAGTAGTCAGGGGTATCGAATCTGTCTTCACTCAACTTTCACGCTCATCACTGAGTCTACTGGCACTTCAGCACTCTTTCGAAAATTCACATCAGACCCAGATGCAGCTGGACAAAATAGACAGCGTCATGAGATGAGCATATGTGAGAGTCACGCCTTCACATCTCCATAATCGTCTCTTGGAGCTGTAATTGCTTGTCCTAAGTTTCTGGTCATCTACTCAGACAGATAATAGTGGTTGTGCTCGTCATTAATCGATTCCATACCAGTCATCCGAGTCTCCTTTCGAAGCCCGTCCAGTAGCTCTCAGTCATTCGAGCTGGCCTTGAGCGTCATGTGCTCTAATTCTGGAGATCCTACGAATGCCGAAGTGCAGCTGAATCAACAAACCTTCAATGCATCATGCGTAACCGTCGGCGGTTGGTAGCAAAATTCGCACGCACGAAAAGCACTGTCCGTCCGTAGAAGCAATAATGCAGAGTCAGAACACTGATCGCCAAATGCCACGCGGCTCGGTGGCAGATAGGTAGGTGTGTGTATCAATAATCAGCAACTCTCACCTGGCTGCATAACAAGACCGAATTTGCATGGGACTACCCTTTCAGTCAAGACTTGGCTCAAGTGTATTGCCACTGTCGCTCATCATCAGTCATACAGCGTATACAAACGTTAGGCGTAAAGGAGAACTCACGCTACTATGTTTGCCCATCCTATCAGCCGCCAGTGCTTGTCGATTCTCCTGCTCAATGCGATCTTCTCTCCGATCTGTGTGCAGGCAGGACTGGTCAAGCTCAATTTAGCCGCATCCGCTTTCACCCCCATCACTTTAGCCCCTGTAGCCGTGGATCCAATGTTGACCATCAGAATCTCGTTCTTCGCAAGCTTGGCCACTTTTGCCTGCTTCCCGTCTGCGGTCTTGACCCCTAGCAAGCGACGGAGCAGGAAGAAGTTGACTTCGAGCTCGGTGTAAATGTCTGGAAGTCTGCCCTTCAGCCCAAGTACGAAACCGACTAGACGATCAGCACGACAAAGTGTAGGATCAACCCTCGTCCCAACACCGATAAGGCCGCCCGGTACAGCAAATTTCAAATCATTGTGCTCGGCAAAGAGTGAGACTACTCTGCTGAATATTGGCCGGCATTTGATCTTGCCTTGATCGTCTTTTGTTACCAAGCCAGGTCGTATTTCGATCTCATCTCCAAGTTTCAAGACGCCGGTTAGTATACTGCCTCCAGCAACACCACCCTTGAGCTCTTCTATTTCTGCGCCAGGTTTGTTCACGTCGAACGAGCGGATAATGATCATATGCGGAGCAGCGCCGAAGTCCCGAATTGGGACAGGTATCTTCGTAACAAGGTACTCGTTGATGGCGTCAATATTATACTTCAATTGAGCGGATATTGGTATTATCGGCGACCCATCCGCGACTGTTCCTCGAATGAAGTTCAGGATGGACTGGTAGTGTTGCTCTGCACCATCCTCACGCATCAGATCTACCTTGTTCTGTAGAATGATTATATGGTTGAGCTTCATGATCTCGATGGCTGCCAGATGCTCGGACGTTTGTGGTTGGGGGCAGGTTTCATTTCCGGCGATCAAGAGTAGCGCTGCATCCATGACGGCAGCGCCTGAAAGCATGGTACTCATAAGAATATCATGACCAGGACAGTCAACAAAACTTTGATATCCGAAGTCAGCGTGCAGCTACCACTTTTACGGAGGGTAACACCTACGAGACGTGCCGGAGGAGTCTATATCGTCCCTCGCACCCCTCTCTTTCGCATGGTGGATCTACTTCCTTCTCGCTCTTGAAGCTTCGATAACATCCCGGCCGTGGGCAGTCTTCATTGTCACATTTGTAAACCTTCGCATTGGCATAGCCAAGTTTTATCGTAATGTTTCTCTCTAGCTCATTCTTGAACCGAACAGTCTGGACGCCTGAGATAGCTTTGACTACAGTAGATTTCCCGTGCGCTACGTGCCCGATTGTCCCGATATTTATTGTAGCTTGTCGAGCGATGATTTCTGGTGATAGCGGCGTTAACGATGAGACGTCCAGATCTTCTGGCTCAGGTTGCTCGGGGAGTTCGGGTCGTTTGATTTCAGGTGGGAAGTCCGCCGCAGCATTTTTCTTCAAGGCAGATTTGAGCGGCCTATCTAAAGGCTCTTCATCCTCATCGATGTCTTCGTTTCCCTGTCCGTTGGCCGCGTCAAAAGGTGGGGTGCCTGGGATGGACTCCTCATCGGACGGCATGTCGCCGTTAGTAGCCATGATTGAAGGACCTTGGGAGGATGAGATAAATCTCCCAAGACCGCGGTGCTTCTGTTTTGTTAAGTAGGTGGGATCGAACCCCAGGTAATGCGCACGGGAGCAGCAGCGACAGTACGAAGAGTGCTAACGCCGCTTTGGGCTTGATCGTACTTCGAAAGTTATACAGGTAATTGGCTTAGGAACTTGTTGAAGTCAACACCCCTAAACTGAGCCCTGAGATGTAGGATAATTTTTTATCCGTGAGTCAAGCATCGGAGAGCAAAGCGGGTAAGTTATTGGATCACCCGTCGTCAAGTTGCTTCATCACGTGATCATAAAATCTGAGCAAACCGCCAGAGCCCCCTGACATTCCGCTTAAGATGCCGACAATACAAATCGTCGTTGGAACTTATGAGAAGGTCTTGCATGGATTGACGGCAACCCTACTTGACGAGGATGATCACCTAAATGAAAGGAGTGACCATGTCTACTTCGAAGATACGTTTCTATTCCAGGCTCATGGATCGGCCATCCGATCGCTCGCCATATCGCCCATATCGTTATCCGACAGTGCGTCCAAACAGCGAAAGATAATATTGGCGAGCGGAGGCTCTGATGAGCGGATCAATCTATATCATCTTTCGGCATTGTCCCCTAAAGCGCAGGGGGACTCGGTAGCTCCAACGCCCTCGTTTGGGGGTAAGAGTATCAGAGAGAATCCAAGCAATCGTGAGCTTGGATCTCTTCTCCACCACAGTTCAAGCGTAAACGCGCTTTGCTTCCCTTCGCGCTCGAAGCTCCTATCTGCTGCGGATGACAATACAATCGCGGTGACCCGCACTCGGGACTGGACTGTCCTTTCGAGTATCAAAGCCCCAATACCCAAAGCGCATGGCCGCCCTAGTGGGGATACAGCACCTCTTGGGGGTACCCCAGCTGGTGTGAACCATTTCGCAGTCCACCCCAGCATGAAGCTTATGGTCAGTGTTGGAAAGGGCGAGAAATGCATGCGCCTATGGAACCTCGTGACTGGCAAAAAGGCAGGGGTTCTCAACTTCGAGAAAGACATGCTCCAGGGTGTTGGCGAGGGAAGATGGGGAAGCGGTGAAGGGAGGAGAGTGGAATGGGACAGCCTCGGCGAACAATTCGTGGTGGCTTTCGAGAGAGGCGCGATTCTCTTTGGCCTGGTAAGAACATTCTCATATGGCATATGATCGGATTAAGAAGCTGATCTTTGAACAAGGACTCGAAACCACAAGCCAGAATACTGCCGTATCCTCCAACGAAAATACACCAGATCCGTTATGCAGGAGCAACGATTCAACAGCAACAAGGGTCTGAATTCCTAGCCGTCTCAACTGAGGATGGTCGGATCTTGTTCTACCCAACTGTATTCGACAGCGAACCAAAGAAGAGCAATCAAAGTGCCCAGTCCTCTGTTCCCACGCTCCAGGCTATCGGCCAAATAGGCGAAGGACGGACGAACAGGATCAAGGACTTTGAGGTCTTGAGTATACAGGATGCGCAAACCTCCGGTATAAGTCTCGTGGTCGTGTCCGGCAGCAGTGATGGTACAATCGGCATCTGGCTGCTCGACCCAAAAGTCTTCTCTGTTAAGGATCTGAAAACGAAGGGAGTCCCAGAAACCAATGGCACAGGACTATCGGAGCTAAATAGCACTGGAGTCAAGAAGCCAGGGGCAGCCCAAGACCCTGCTTCAACAGCGTCGATCGGACAGTTACTGGGCACTTACGACACTGGCAATAGGATCACTTGTCTCAAAGCTTTCGTGATGTGCGATTCCATTAGCAGAGATACCCCAGAATAATCAGATCGAATGTCTGTTGATTAGGGGCGTGGAGTTGTGCGGTATCTCAAGGGACAGAGCATTTGGAGTCAAGTCATTAAGCTGTTTGGCAACAAGACCGTTGCTGTGCGTTGCTGTCATCTCGCCCTGTATTTTAGCAGCCGTAGACTTCTTTGCTGTCAGAGAAAGGTGTATGACAACAGGCAGCAGCAACTCTAGGTAGTGAGATAGTCAACTACGTGATGTTATGACTTAACCCTTTGCACTGAGAGACAATGAACTGATTATACCTTCCGCCCTGAACTTGCGAACCTCCATGCTTTATGAAAGTTTAAGTCCAGAGGGGAGTCTGGCATGCGAAACCTCTTGAGTTGGTTAGTAGCCGAAGAGAGCCCGCGAATTTCCGCCTTGAGCCTGCCTTATCACCCCCCCAAACTCCCCCGTAACTTCTCCGACCGACGACTGATTGTCGATATTGATTTATTCCCACCACACACGACTTTCATTCTTCCAAAATCACTCGTCACACTTCACTTCGGTCAGTGACAATGCTTTGAGCCCAAAAATCATATGATTCACGACGCGATCCAATGAGGTGCTCAAGACGAGACTCAAATGCTCCGACTTGACGCTCTGAACGCGAAGCAAGATGCCTTGGAGTCAGTGGCACACTGCAATCATGACTCTTGAGGAAACGCTAACATTTCGACCATAGTCTTTGTGTTAAACGTCGTGAATCGATTCTTCGTGAACTCTTCCGTGCAACCCTAGCCTTTCGCAGGATCAAGAGCAAAGATGCCGCCAATCAATCTGAGGACTCCTTCTTGGACAAGAACAATATCTTGGAGTCAGTTGATGCGCCCAACGGATTGGTTTTCTGTGATACATTTGATAGCTAAAATGCTGCAGGGGCCGAGCATTCGATCCGGTCACCCTTCCCTCCCTTCCAGGCTCACCCATCGGCGACTTCAAGGAACCGCAGCCACTCGACCTTCAATTCAATGAATCAGTACACCCGAAAGATGAAGGGAAAGCTCCGCCACCGACTGAAAGACCGCCGCTCAATCAAGGGTTCAATGTCGTTGATTCTCGAGGAGCCTTGGAAGACCCGTCCTCGGCCGTCGATATCACACCAGATCTCCAGATACCCGTCTCAGACATCGAAAGCGGAAATCGACACGTGAAATCATCAGCAGATGGTGCGTCGCATACGAAAGGGAGTAGTGTAGACCACAGAGACCCTTCCACGGTTCTCGACCGGACCAGTACGTCGGATGGTCCCACATGCCCAGAGAATGTAGCTGGGATAGGTGCCGACTTGTTGTTCACACGCTCGCAAATTGACGAGGGGCATGGCATCAATCCATCAATTGCTGGACCCATATCGTCGGACGACGTCGGCGATTTACCACAATCTGTTTCAGAAGAAATTACCGCTGAGCAGATTCCAGGAGGTGCGAGAATTGCACACCTTCCTACAAAGGAAATGCAAGAACATGGCAGTCATGATGGGGACGAGGAAATAACAATTTCAGGATCATCATCTCCTCGGCAGTCGAGAGAAGATCAAGTTTTTGAGGCTACCAAAAGCGTGACAGAAAATCAAACTGTTGATCGGAAAGCGAGTTCAAGCCCCGAGAGACACTCCGTTGAAGCGGAGAGTAGTGATCAGACGCGTCCCGGCAGCGTGCTCCGGTCACAGATGGAAAGTGTCCGAGCAGACACTGCATTCGCCGGTGCTCCTGCCACGCCTGATGAACAGTTACGGCTAGAAGAGGCTCAAGCTTTGCAACTATCTACCCTACCATCCGCAGTGCTAGAACAGGATGGGGCCCACATTCAAGAGCCACCCGCCGCACAGGACATTGGCGCTCCCGGTCTGCTAAGTCAGAATGACGAAGACCAATCAGTTGATGCCTTGAGTCCATCTATTGGGATCAATAGACAAGACCCAGTCATTGACGACAGACACAAGCCGAGCCAAGCTGTTGAACCGCCCACCCCAGGCCTACGAGAAAATATATTTCCAGGCATGGCCGGAGGCTTAGCTAAGGATTTGACCTTTAGTCGACGACCACCCATGCGAATCGATACCGATGTTGCCCCTGCCATTGACTCACTCCGATTCATGCCGAACAGAAAAGCGGCCACGCCAGGCACAACTCCTTTTACCCCCTCGGAGCCAGCAACTGGTACCAAATCGGGCTCAACGACGTCGCAAGTCCGCTCTCCACCAGAGAGGATGACAACTCGAGTATCTTCGGGCGCTCTTCGACATAAATCTGTGTCCGAGATTCTTGGCGAGACTCCACGTCACGCCACCCTCCAGAGCGAGAAAGGACCGGCTGACAAAGGTGTCCACGATTCCCAGAGGGACGAAGTTGCCTTGCAAACGCCGAAGTCTGCTACGTCTATAGCATCGCCAGATACTGTGGCTTTCAAACAGCGTCTCAGTGAGCTTAAAGAGAAGGAAAGAAGTAAACTCTCTACAGTGGTTTTTGCCCCCCAACAGCACCTGAATCTACAACGGAACGGTGATCCTGACCAGTTGCAGCAAGACGGTGGAGGGGAACGTCATGCAGAGGCAAAAGACTACCTTTTGCCCCTGTTCACGGCTCAGGCTGCCGTTCCTGTAGCATCACAGGCTCTGCATTCGCTTGTCGTGTCAGCTCACAAGACGCTTGCTACCGCAGACCATTACATTGATTCTCAGGAGCAGCAAGACTGCCGTATACTTACAAGAATTTACCAGTTGCAAAGCGCCAATCGATGGTCACTTCGGCAAACCGAAAGGTCGGTAGAGCCTACTCGGCCCAAAGCGCATTGGGATGTTTGGCTCAGCCAGATGAGATGGATGCAGACGGACTTTCGAGAAGAACGAAAATGGAAGCTTGCAGCTGCAAAGCGCATTGCTGACGCCTGCGCTCAGTGGGTTGAAAGCTCTGTAGAGGAACGGAGCTTCTTACAAGTGAAACACCGGCCAACGCGCCTTCGGCAAGAAAGCCACTCGATAGCCGAGACACCAGATTTGATCCCATCGGCCGAGGATGATAGCGATTTGACAGACATCGAAGCGACAGACTTGGAGATGACCAAGCGTGGTGCCCCTGCTTCAATTTTTTCCTTGCCACCAGACATGTTTGTATTCGGTCTTGACAAAACCGCGGTTGCAGAAAAAATACTCTCCGAGCTACCCTTGTATCAACCGTCGGCACACGTTCAGGACGTTGTTCTTAGCCACACCCAGGAGATCCCGGACGATGAATGGAAGACACCCATAGTACCACTGTCTAGATTCGTTGAGGGAAAGATGGTCATGCGAGAGGAAGGTCCACCACGCAAGAGGAGCCGATATGATTATTCAAGTGATCAAGAGATCATGCACCACCTGACGAGCCATTACAGTCAGGAGATGGACCAAGACACAGGTGGGCTAGGGCCAGAGAAGGACGACGTCGCACTTTTTAGAGCAGAAAATAAGCACATCAGGGACCGTATTCACGCTGGTCATGCGTTCAGACCTCCATCGGAGTACCTGATGCCATCACAGAGCTTTTTCAAGTCTCGACAATCATCCCAGTGGACCCAAGCAGAGGATGATGAGCTTCGCAGACTGGTCCGTGAGTATGCTTACAATTGGTCCTTGATCTCCAGCTGCTTGTTATCACCTTCGCTGTTCTCCTCAGGGGCCGAAAGGCGCACTCCATGGGAATGTTTTGAGCGTTGGATAAGCCTTGAGGGGTTGCCTGCAGAAATGTCAAAGACTCAGTATTTCAAAGAATACCATTCGCGACTGCAAGCCGCGCAAAGTAGTCAGGAGGCGCAACAGCAAGCTCTGCAACAGCACCAAGGCAACAACGGACAGACCCCTCTCCGGCGAAGGACGACGCTGCCCATTTTAGTGGAGCGGAGAAGGAGCAATCGACATCTACATCTTGTGGATGCGATGCGCAAGTTGGCTAAGAAGCGTGAGACTGCCTTACACAAGCAACAGCATGGTACGTCTTCATCACAATTTTTACTACAGTTTTTCTTACAGTGACTTCTGCGTGCTCCACTGTGCACTGACTGAATGTTATGCTAACACGCTCGCCAGTTGCTGGCTTAGCCGCTATGCGAAAGCAGAACGAAGCTGTTCAGCCCCGGGCAGCTATGCACACGCCTCAAGAGTTCAGCAGAGTGAAGTATGAGCGCGAACAGAAAGTGCAGGAGAACGCCAGGATATACCAACAGCAGATGATGGCACAACGTGAGAAGGTGAGACTCCCTTAGTAATCCCTTTTCCTTGAGACTAGCTGACACCGCCAAGGCCAAGAACCAGCGACCGGGCGGACCGGGCGGTGGACAGAATATGATGCCTCGAGGACCCAATTATCCACCAGCGGCTAATGGATCCAGCCCTAACGTCGCTCCCGCGATGCCCAATGGTCACGGACAAGCAGGCTCAATAGGCCAAATGAGGCCAGGACCACCAATTGCGAGACTTCCGAACGGCACTCAAGTGCCCAGTTCTTTACCTACAACTTCTCAAGGGGTGCCTCATGCTCCGATGCAGCCACAGATGCAGGTGCAGCAGCGCCTGCCTGCGCAGATGATGACTGACAATGCCCGCATCTTTCAAGAAGCCACCAGACTACAAGAGCAACAGCGGCGTTATCTAGCAGCGCAGACGCAGCATCAGCACCCTCAGTCCAACGGCAACTCTACCTCGCCTCCCACCATGACTCACCTAAACGCTCTGAATCAGAACAATGCCGCCCTCCAGAGTAATACCGCGATCTACGGTGGCCTCCAAGGCCGATCTGGCAGTCCATCCGTCAACGGAACTCCGGTCCCATCAGGCGCTAGCTCATCACCACGGATGACCAATCCTTCCCAGCCCCAGCCTCTATCCAGCGGCATGGTCCCCGTCGTCAACCAGGTGCAAAACCAAATCAAAGCCCGCCACCCGCAAGCCAGCCCTGAACAGGTAAAAGCCATGACCACCGAGTCCCTCCACCAATACCGCATGAACCAAGCCGCCATGCAAGCCGCAGCCGGTAACCCCAACGCGACCGGCATGGCCAACCATAGCAGTCTCAACGGCTTGCCATCCCAACCTCAGCAGGGGATGATGAACGGCATCAATGGCAGCCCGATGTTGGGTAATGCAAGAGCTCAGTACGCCGCGATGGTTCATAACCATCAGGCGCAGCAAAGTAGGGGTTCTGGTGGTGGGATTAGCGCGCCGAGGCCGGCGAGTAGAAGTGCGACACCGCAGACGCATCCTGGACATGCGCCTTCGCAAAGTCCGCGGCCTGCACAGGCACAGATGGCTACGGGTCAATAAATGTCTTGGGGGATGGCGTTGTGGGCGTATCTTCATTGTAGATACCGTCATCATTGGGGGGGTTTTGACGCGAGTAGGATTAATTCAGCAGTGCTACCCTGTGTCGAGACCAGAGGCAGGGTCGTGTAGCGAGCCCGATGTATATATTCATGCAATTACTATTAGCAAGCCCGTGACAAACAAATGACGTCCACGCGAGTATCCCACAGGCTGGACATTTCAGACGCTGCAACAGATGACCGATTAAATAGTTCCTTTTGCAACGCCTGCTTTGCCTTGCTGGTCTTTGATGTGTTGATTCACGGACTATTTCCCTCTTTTGCCATGGATCACCCTTGGTTCATCGCTCCATCGCCAATGCGTCAAAACGTCTTTTCGAGAGGTCCTGCACACTTTCTTGCTAGCGCAAGGGACAGGCGCTCTTCCAGAAGGCAGTCACTTTGTTCGTCATGGATGGAGGCACAAAACCCCATTCTACAAGCAGACAAGTAATGGTAGTTTCAGTTCAGCGACACCATGTGATTCGCCAGTAGCATGATTTGTTAAGAGAGTCTACAATGAGAATTGGCGGCTAACCCACAGCAAGTCCTTGTAACTTGCACCATACCAGCCAAATTGCATGGTATCTTTTGGAAACCGCAATTGAAACTTGACCAACCGCTCTAATCGATTTATTCCACGTCGACCCTTCGACGCCTACCGTTTCGATAGCGGGCCATGTATTAGAGTGAGATATCGTTGAAATTATCATCATCCAATTTTGACTGATTGGTTTTCCGTAAGGGGTTCGGATCGGGCTGTTGAAGTTGCTTGAAAAGAGTGTTCGACTGGCTCAATTTTTGGCGTTGTGTCGCCATATGCGTCCGATGAGATTCTTGGATGCCAGTAGGCATGTTTGCCACGATTTTCTTGGCTCCCTCCCTCAGCTTTGTGACAAACCCACAGTCAGTGTGGCGGCCCCCCGGATAGGTATGACATGTCATGGTCTGCAACACGGCCGACAGTGATGCTACACTGGAAGAGCTCATTCCAGACGCGACCTCGCTAGGATCGGCGGGCCAGATACGAAGTGATTGAAGTTGAGGTATGAAAGAGCCAAGGACTAGAGCATCACATGCGTCTTTATCCGGTGAGTCCTCGGAATGATAGCTGGAGTGGAGGGTACAGGGACTATGTTCCTTTTTGTGTCCCCATTGATCCACTATCGAATGGCACACTTGGATCAGCTTGATCAGAGTTTGGTGACGAGCTTCGAGTATACCGTCTGCTCGACTAAGTCAGCAACTATTATGTACGTACGCAAGCAACATGATAATGATTGGTGCCGGTGCGCACAGAGATAAGAAATGTCATTCGATACTGACCTACAATGCCAGGCGGCATATTTCCTCCGAGTTTATTGCCTGTCAAAGTGAGACAATGTCCTGAGTATAGACTGGTATAAGATTCAAAGGCAAGTTTTCGTGCAATGCACTCAAAGGTTGCATCGTCTCCAGTAGTCCAGGCAATGAAAAGCCATTCTTCATATGTATCTTTAGCGGCAAAAATCGCCAGACTTGCTTCCCATTTCGAGATCGATGGGCGCATCAACTGGATGCAGTCGTACTTGTCGCAAACAACACATATCTCAAGAAGCTGTTTGTACCCGACGGAAGTTTGCGGAACTTCTTGTTGGCGTAAATGGGCAGCGAGTAGTACGATTAGCAGCGCTTCGGCATCGTCCTCGGGAAAGGCAATCTCTCCATTGTCTGGCTTCGCTTCTCTGAACGGGCCACTAGGATCCAGCATCGTATGCCACACGGGGCTTGCTAAGGACATCGCCTTGGAGGAAACCTGGAAGGTTTTGTCTTGATCATTGTGCTTCACCAACAATCTGAGGTCACCAGCCGGATCGACCTGAATAGTAGAGCAGCCAGACATCATCCCGTATTATCTCGTACCTCGATCAAGTGAGTAATATTGGCTAATAGTTTATCTCTTTGACACTGGGAGACCACTAGCCGATCAGTCCCCCACAAGATGTTATTGTAGGTGCTCCTTTGTCTTGCAAGATCCTGAGCATCCAGCACCGTGCTAGTGGATAGGTTTTGTTCCAACAGGAATGTAGAGGGACGTGAACGGTCAACGCCAGCTCTAAGTAGATATAGGAAGCGCTCAGAAGTGTTGAACAACGGGAAGCTTCACTCACTTGTATATGTCTTCTACACGTTATGCAACTCCTCTACTTGAAACACTAGACAAATTTGTGGCAGACTTCGACATAGAAGTTGATTTACATTTTTGCAAACATGACACACTCAATCGATTGTGTTGCAGTTAAAGTCGGGCAAGCTTCCTTGTGAAGCGACGAAATCGGTTCTGGCTTACCTTTCCCGTAGAATCATTGAGCTCCGTACCAGCCAACAACAGGCTATGTCCAGCGTCTCCGCCAATCCTAAGATAGCTCAAATGTGAGCGCTAAAACCGCAAATCTACCAAAGTCAATCGGCGAACCGAAAGGAAGTCCGAAACGTCAAAAAACAGGGTATCTCCTGCCCGCGACAAAAGCAACAAAGCGAGTTATCTACTCAACAGAAGCTTATCACTGATCTCGCAGCGATACTGCAAATCGGCCCCAGAGAACAGCCACGCAGCAGCAAACAATGCACCCCAAACGCCGTACCGCGTATAGAGACAAAATGATACCCTCTATGGCTGGTTTCATCATGCAGATCAACAGCCATCCCCGTAATCAGATTAATCTCACCTTCAGCCTGATTCATAGTCACGTGATAATCATAAATCCAGGTGCCGTTAGCGCCTTTAGCGAGATCATCGATCTGCAGGATGCAACATTGATGAGCCATCAGGCCCGTTGCCAGCGTTATCAATGAGCTCGTCAAGACGAGTGGCGACTTCCTAAGCCAAGTCCTGGAGAATAACCCCAATGGATATGTATGGGCAGATCTTTGATTTGGCCCTGTAGCTCACTGCAGTCCTGTGGTTGTCGTCACCATCCAAATTATGTCTGTCGTTTACGCCTTTATCGGAACGTTTAGCGAGATGCTGAGGCGAATCTCCGCTGGCCTCGAAGAACGGAGACGTGCCACACGAGAGTAGCGCGTCTCATAGTTAATCTGTCCGCATGGAGATTTTTACCTGCTGCCATCATACCGAGCTGCTACGTGCTCTTGAAGGCTACCACCGTTGAGGGGAGCCTTGCTAGGCCAGGCGATCGTGGTAGAGAATAGCAGGGAGGCTATGAGATCGAACAGCATCTTGGCTTGGAGGATGTTGGGTTTGGACAGTTGGCTGATTGGCTGTAATAGGATAGTAAGAGATTGATTCAGAGCCTCATAGGAGCCCGAGCATGTCTGTTATATATTTCTTATACTCGACGATTCTCGCCCCCAACGGAACCTCTTTCTGCTCGCAGATCCGATGTCCTGATATCAGCTCTGCTTCGTCATCAGTCAAAGTTTCACTGATCGTAGTTGAATTTGTCCGCCCATATCAAGGTGGCTGTCCTGTGATTAGACAGTAACAGACAACACAACGCTAGGAAGCTGCTGTTGAATTGCTGAGCCTGTCAGACGCTGGACAGAGCCGCCACATGATTTCATTGTGCCTCCTTTCGACTACTTTGGCGACTTTTTGGGATTTCCAAACATGAAAGGCATGGCGCCCACAAGCGGCTTTTAAAGGTCCAGGGGTCGAACGCTTGATGGATCGTGAGAGGTCATGTTTGCTACTTATCCTATGGAGGGGAAAAAGCACGAACTCTGGATATTCTTTAGTAGGATATCGAATAGTGAAATACATGTAACTCAATGTGTCCCGTGTAAAGTAAGGTACGGAGTACCTATGCGGTCGGACTTGGTCTTTCGATGCCCTGTTGCCAAGCCTTCCAAATTCAGATTAGCTTCTGGGTAACTGGTCCGAGCTTCTCAGATCTGTTCCACGCGCTTGAAGCTTCCTCCGTTCTCAAGTGATTCTGCGTCGGTACTTCACCACAACTTCCTTATTCAACGGTACTTCCATCTTCCTTTCAACCGCGTAGTATCAGAATCCTTCACCTGACGCTTTCGCCAATACCGCTACTTCCAGCACGATACTAGACGTGAGACCTTGATAGCCGAAGCTTCAACCCTATCACGCCGCCAACGCAGGACTTCCCGCAGAGATGGATGGTGGTGGAGATCCAGAGAGAGCTGATGCTCTCGAACAATACAAGAAGAAGCTCTTGGAGTCTCGTGAAATGGAAGCCAAGCTGAAAGCATTACGAATCGATATTCGATCGCTACAAAAAGACTTTGACACCACAGAAGACAACATCAAAGCCCTTCAAAGCGTGGGACAGATAATAGGGGAGGTACTCAAGCAGCTCGATGAAGAAAGATGTATGCCCTTTGCTCCTTGGCCTCGAGCAAGCCAGCTCTCAGGCTCAGACGCTAATCATCACTGAATAGTCATCGTCAAAGCTTCTTCAGGTCCTCGATATGTTGTTGGCTGTAGGTCCAAGGTGGATAAAGCGAAGCTCAAGCAAGGAACACGAGTTGCTTTGGACATGACCACACTCACCATAATGCGCATGCTTCCCAGAGAAGTCGATCCCCTGGTCTATAATATGTCCCTCGAAGATCCCGGTCAAATCAGCTTTGGTGGTATTGGCGGGCTGAACGAACAAATACGGGAGCTACGTGAAGTTATAGAATTACCTCTCAAGAACCCTGAATTATTCCTCAGAGTTGGCATCAAACCACCAAAAGGTGTGTTGCTATACGGACCACCAGGAACGGGAAAAACACTGCTAGCACGTGCGGTAGCAAGCGGCTTGGAGACGAACTTCTTGAAAGGTGCGCAAACTAGCCTTCGGTCTTGTACCAGCGCGAATTTGTACTGATCGGACTCCAGTTGTCTCATCGGCCATCGTGGACAAGTACATTGGCGAATCGGCTAGGCTCGTCAGGGAGATGTTCGGATATGCCAAAGAACACGAACCTTGTATTATATTTATGGACGAGATCGATGCGATTGGTGGGCGACGGTTCTCGGAAGGCACATCTGCGGACCGAGAGATCCAGCGAACCCTTATGGAGCTATTGAACCAACTCGATGGATTTGACAACCTAGGGAAAACTAAGATTATAATGGCCACGAACCGACCCGACACCCTTGATCCGGCTCTACTCCGAGCAGGCCGACTCGACAGGAAGATCGAGATTCCCTTGCCGAATGAGGTAGGCCGACTGGAGATTCTCAAGATTCACACCAGCGGTACGGCTCTAGATGGCGAGATCGACTTTGAGAGCATCGTCAAGATGAGTGACCAGCTCAATGGTGCGGATTTGCGGAACGTTGTCACGGAAGCGTAAGCAAAGCATGTTTCGATTATATGACAATGGCTAAAACCGCATAGTGGTATATTTGCTGTCAGAGACGAACGAGAATCGATTAATCAGGACGACTTCAACAAGGCAGTTAGGAAAGTCGCTGAATCGAAGAAACTCGAAGGCAAGCTGGAATACCAGAAGTTGTAAACGAAGTGGTTCCTCTAGTCCTCCGAACATCCTCAAGCCACACTGTAGATAGTCACGACACCAGGCATTAGATATCAGCGTCAAGCGTCAATCCCGCTGATTATTAGCTTTTTCGAGCTGCTGAGCCGGGATGATATTGCGCGGATGATTGGGCACTCACTTATTGGAACGAGAAGTAGATCAACGTGCCAAGCCTTTCTTGCAGCTGAACAATCTTACACGTAAATCAGATCGTTTGAAAGCGCTATATGAACCTAGTACTGGCGGAGCGTGATTCCCTAATCTTTGTACCCGAGGTTCCAGAGGCAAGCATGTCATATGTTGCTCTCAATGTAGGACCATTGCTCAACCAACGGAAGTCAGAACTCCGAAGGCTCCTAAAGAGCCCAGCGCTGGCGCACACGACACAAAGTAGCTCTGCGCCCTGGATGACAATTTCACCCCGTACTGTTTGAAAGACCTTTGCGACACTGGTGTCGAAATGTCCTACCGACCAAGCAATGGCCACCTCGCGGACTCCATGCGTCCATCAGCCAACGGCTCCTGGGTCAGCTCTAAGATCAAGGGGCAGAATGGCTATACGGGCAACGGTATAAGCCAAAAGTTGGATGGCTTCTTTGACAACCGACGACTGCCCATGTACAAGGACAAGCCGTATAGCTATGTCGCTTCAGGTCGGAAACCTGCTTTATACAAAAGATGGCAGGTTGTCTTGGGGGCTATCCTATTCTTCGCTGGACTTTTCTACTGGCTGGGAGTCTTGCCCATCCTGGGTGGAAAGCGCAGGGTATTTCCTGCGGGGAAATTGGATGTAGGTCGTCTGATGTCCGGTTCAGCAGCAGTGGATTGGGACCACCGGAGAGGAAAAGTCAAAGAGGCGTTCATGCTGAGCTGGGATGGATATGAAAAATATGCATGGGGTGAGTCTAAGAAGGCTGGCTATGGCGACGCTTCAGATGCCCGATCAATACGGTGGAGGCAGCACAAATCACGAGGTTGACGCCTCCTCTAGACTACACGCTGACACTGTTGGGCGGACAGGCTACGATGTATACTATCCTCTTTCGAAATCCGGAAACCAGATGGCTGCCAATGGCTTGGGTTGGATCATTGTGGATGCACTGGATACACTCATGATCATGAACCTTACCTCCCGCTTGTCGCACGCTCGAGAATGGATCTCCACGTCCCTAAATTACGACCAGGATCAAGAAGTCAACACATTCGAGACAACGATACGAATGCTAGGAGGGTTTCTATCTGCATACTATCTGTCGACAACGTATCCTGACATGGCGTCAATAACCGACGACGACCATGGTGCGGCCGGCGAGGATTTGTATCTTGAAAAGGCAGCAGATCTAGCAGATAGGCTCCTGGGGGCCTTCGACTCGGGTTCTGGCATCCCGTACGCGAGTGTAAACCTCAGGACCCTGAAAGGCATTGCGTCTCATGCAGATGGTGGGGCATCATCCACGGCCGAAGCAACTAGCGTACAATTGGAGATGAAGTATCTGGCTATGCTGACAGGCGAGAAGAATTACTGGGATAAAGCTGAGAAGGTAATGCAGGTTGTCGATGATAACGGCATGGAAGATGGCCTGTTACCAATCTTCATCCATGCCGATCAAGGTACTTTCAGAGGGGAGAACATTCGGCTTGGCAGCCGAGGAGATTCCTACTATGGTACGCATGGTCCACCGGACACGGAAGCTTTGATGGCTGATAACGAGCAGAGTATCTCATCAAGCAGTATTTGCAGACTTCTGAGGAGGAACCCATTTATCTCGACTTGTGGAATCAAGCGCTAGCGGGCGTCAGGAAGCACCTGATTACTTATTCCAAAGACTCGTCCTTCACTATTCTCGGTGAACGCCCCAATGGGTTGCGCAAGGCCTTGTCACCTAAAATGGATCATTTGGTATGCTTCATGCCGGGGACCATTGCATTAGGTGCCACCGGTGGCTTGAGCGTTGCAGAAGCTAAGAAGGCCGGCAAATGGGGCAAGAAGGAAGAAGAAGAGATGAGACTAGCAGAAGAACTGACCAAAACATGTTGGGGCATGTACAAGGTCATGGCTACCGGTCTTGCACCCGAAATTACCTATTTCGAGATTGACAGTCCCCCTCGTACAGAGACCGATGCTATCATACGGTCCAAGGAGATGACCGAGGGCGAAGATGCGAGCTGGAGATCTGATTTCACTGTCAAGCCTATGGACTCCCACAACCTTCAGCGTCCAGAAACGGTCGAATCGCTTTTCTACATGTGGCGCATCACCGGCGATGTCAAATACAGGGAATGGGGATGGGAGATGTTCGAAGCTTTCGTCAAGTATACCTCGGCAGCCGATGGGGCAGGGTTCACGAGTCTTTCTAACGCCAACGTCATTCCTCCAGAGCAGAAGGACAACATGGAGAGCTTTTGGCTGGTAAGACTTCTGGGATCGTGGGTAGAAACCGATACTGACAAGGTTGTACGTAGGCGGAAACGCTCAAGTACTTTTATCTCCTGTTTTCACCCAACGATCTTCTACCGTTAGACTCCGTCGTTTTCAATACCGAAGCGCATATATTTCCACGTTTTAAGCTGGCGCGAGGCTTAAAGACGGGATGGCCACGTAAACCTCGAGACTCCGAGGGGAAGATCATCCAGGCGGCGGACACGGCGGAAAAAGCGACGCCAAGTTCCGAACCTTCGAACGAAGTTACACCAACGACAGTAAAGATTGAAGAGGCGAAAGGGAGCGCCACGCAGGGAATACCTAGTCTCTGAGTCCTGTTCTGTACAAGTGGCCATGCATTAAATGGTTCGGCAATCATCGCGAGGCGTCGAGGTACGGTGGGTATTGTACTCATTTCAGGGGTTGTACTTGTACGGACTGCTTGTGTATATCATCATCGTACCTGCAAAGCACAGAGGCATAGGAAATTAAAATGGCCAACAATGATTTAGCGGGCTATTCATAGCTACGAAATACGGAAATAGTTTCCCATACCCAAGCGGTAGCTAAAATCATTTCAGATACCCAACGGACCGACGCAATCACGCATTGACGTGTAGACCATCTTCCAGCCAAGGCAGGCGATAATCAGCGATAAACGTATATGCCACAATTTTAATCGAAAGAAGTTATCGTGCTGGAGTGGCAACACAATTGCTAATTGCGTGTCCACTGGCAATGCCGTCAATGCGTAATTGCGTCGACTTGTTGGGTATTCAAGATTATTCTAGTTGCCGCTTGGGTATAGGAGACTATTGCCGTACGAAATATCTACAAACCGGTAACTGGAACGAGGCGCTGCAATATATGCGGAGAACGTGCATAGCCATCCAAGAAAATGACTGCTCTTTAGCCCATCCATTAAAGTACACCGTTGCGCCTCCTAATAGTAGTAATGCAGCAGCCGGAGCTTCCAAGCAAGGAACGGACTACTGTATCCCCTCTGATGTCTCACGACTTCTTCTCAGCCCTCATCGTCAGCTCCCTTACCCACACTGCTCAGTCAGTAGTCGTCTCATTCTGCTATTATCGTCAGTATCATTGCGGCCAGGCTTTACATACATCTTTTCTACGGTTAGTCCAAGACTAAGTACCTTACTATGTAGGTAGTGGATTTTATTCGCGTGCTAGGCTCAACTTGAATCTTCAGGTTTCGCGGAAGACTTGCCAAAGAATTGCAAGACACGGTCTCCAAGCGCGGAGGCCCAGAGCGGTAGGACTGGCAATGGGGAGTACGAGTGCACAGGCTGACCAGCTTGCAGGACCCACGTTCTCACGTTCCAATGACCCATCGTCTCCTTGTACCTTTGGTTGGTCAGATGTGCCCTGTTCTGGGGATAGAGAGCCCCCTGTGACAACCCCTCTTCCCTTTCGAACGCTGAGCGGAGCTCTCCGGCCTGGCATAGAGTAATGGGTCCTTGAACGCGCTCTAACAAAGCGCCCCGAAGGTCCGATCCTCTGGACCCCCCCTCGGTGAACGTTGGTCTCAATCCAAGTCCTCGTCCTAGGTCCAGCCACTTCGTTACGACCAGTGCCATACCGATACCGCCCAAGTCTTGAAACTCGAGCTGGAAGTCCAGATCGCAGGGTCGACATTGACAGACTTCTGGGTTGGAAGCTCGTCCTGCTCCTGCACTGCAAGCATCCAAGCTCGACTCGATCAGTGCGGGGAAAGCAGTGCCATTGTGCAACCGGAGATGATTGCAAATTGTTACACACTCGAGCTTCCGCAATACAGAGTCTCGCCTTCTGGTGTGGAAAATTACCCAGTGTTGGATCCGCAAGCATAGTCGCGAGGGCTCTGCACACACCCTTGCCTCTACCGACAACAGTGTCGTCAATGGCCCTCTCACACCATTCTCGCCAGATTCTACGACTTCAGCGAACGACAACGAATCGGCAGCTATACTGTAACGGGCGTCAAAGTAATGTCGTTCCATTGCTAGTTGTAAGTGGTGGAAGTGAAAGTTGTACAGAGAGAGGCCTTCATGCACGCTGAGATAGGGCCAGAGATTCGGTTGGAAGTTGTTCTTGAGGCAGAACAGAGGCTTTTTGGGCTGATGCGCCGGACCAGGGGGACCAACCCTGTCACGTGGGTGAAGATGCGAGCACCAGTGGCAGAAGAACCATGAGGGGATATCGCGTGCGAGGGCCAGGAAGAATCTGGAGCGTTGTGAGGCATTGTTATGGGATGCGTGGAGTTGGGTACAGTATTTGCTGCCGAATACGATGGAGAGTCTGCGATTGCAAAGGGAGAAGCTTGTTGCGTCTGATAGCTGAAGGTCATCTGCGATTAGCTGTAGGATTTCTGGTGGTAGTGACGTGAAGCGATCTCGAGAGGGCTTGTGCTTTTGCCTTCCATCGGGACGGCGTTAATACTTCTACTTTTACCATCCGATAGCTCCCAAGGCTGGCGTCAGAGAAGAGTCACGGGCGACTGAAGAACATGAAACACTTGATTGTTTTCTAGTGCGATGAACCCCTGAATATGCGTCGGGATTGTTCCGGGCATGCGTGCAAGCTCGATGAGGAAGTCTCTCTTTTCCAGTTGGGTACGAGGGTTTTCGTATAAACTTTGCCCTCGTGATTGGTCATGGACAGACTTTTGGCGATGTTTTGACGCTCCGACCACAACAGCCTCGTCGACAGGAGAACGATAGACTTGGTGTCCTCGAGGAAGGAAAAGCTTGACTGCTGTTGGAGCGCTTCTTCCTTGGCGACGTGGTTCAAGAAAAGCGATCTACCCGTGATTTCGTGACTTCGCTGCATCAGTTTGGGCCATCCATCTCCCATGATCCATGGTTTATGTGCGGGTGGCGTTCCCTTGCCGTGCGACTCTGAAGCTTCCCTTCGTCGGCATGTCAATCGCTTTGCCGTTCGAGTCGCGTAGATCAGCATAGCTAACGTTGTGACACCTGCAACGCGGCTCGTTATTGCTGCAACAATATTAGACAGGTTGCGCAGCTTTATTCAATACGATTATTCAATTAATGGATTACCAAGTTGGATGTAGTCGGAAAGCATAAATACGACTTGCTCGAACAAGTAATGTTCGTCAATTGAATTACTATTCAAAATTTGAATAGTGATTTAATTCAAAATGATTCAATTGACGTTCGAAACAACTAGTTTAATTTCTTTTTCTACTTTATCTCTATCAAAAGCGACTCGATTGTTACGATTTTGACGTCAAAAGAAAGCGTAGAGCAAGTCTTACAAACAATGTAGTTATTGCGACAACTTTCGTGATAATGCATTGCGTAAAACAACAATGTAGAGAGAATTAAAAAATCTTCAAATTTTGATGTTCAAAACGCGAGTATTCTCGCGATTGCTCAATCGAGCTTGCTTGACACAAGCAAATAATATTTCGACGTTTGATGTAAAGTACGATGTAGTTCTACGACTAACTCTCGCAAAAGCAATTGAATAATCGTATTAAATAAAGTTGCGCAATCTATCTAATGTACTCGTATCGTCTCGAAGTTTGTTAGTTATTCGATGCGATTAGTTGACTATTGCACGCTTATCTTATCAAGTATCAAATATCTCTCTTCAATCTATTTACATTACTATCATCATTATTATTATTATTATCGCCTCAAAAACACGCATATATAGCTTAGAATAACTACTATTAATACTATCTACGTCTATATATATATATTCGTCAATTTGAAGTCTTAATTAACTAAACTAGTTGTTTCAAACAACTTTCGCAATGCGCAACAAATATCTTAAATTAAGAACACTTTTTTGCTTCTCTATTGCGTTAGCAACACATTCGAGAAAATAGAGTTAACTCTTATCGATTAAGAACTATTTTTGAAATAAATATGCAAGAGAAAGAGCAAAAATCTTTTGAACACTCGCTTAAAAATAAAAGAAGTAATAAATAGATTTATTACAAGTTCAAAGAGTTTTTTTTGAATTAAAGAAAACAGCAATTGCTTTTGCAACAATATAAAACTAGATTAATATTTAGAAGTATCAATACTAAATATGTATCGCTTTATATAGTTTAATTCTTTATCAAAAACTCGCGAGACATATCTATATTATTATAGATATCTATCGCATATATCAATCTCTAATTTCTAATTTTTAAAGTTTTTTTTTGTCTAATGTACTTGCAAAGCTTGTTAGATTATTTTCTAATTATTTCTAAAACTATATACTATATATAAGACAAATATTAAGTCTTATTTATAGCTTTATAGATCTTTTCTTTTATAGATTTAAATATCTCGCGAATTTACATTTATATAGATTCTAGATAGACTTGTAGAGACTTTCAAATAAACTGTAAGGAAATAAGCTATAAGCAATAATTGTAATAATAATAGTTAAATTTTTGAGCAATCTATGTGATTGGAGATAGAATATGTGCGTCTATTAAGACTCTAATCCGATGCAGACTAGTTTGTCTATCTTAGAAAGAATATTGTAACAATCTGCCATCATTTTCGAAAAAAGCTATGTCTTCATAGCAAAAACATAAGAGTAATAAGAAACTAGAGAAAACGTGTCCTTTTTGATAATTAGGCGCGTCTTATCTTCGCGAATTCCTCAAGAATCAAATTTAGGAATAAATTTGAAACATATCTTTTTAGGCGCTTAGAATCTAACTCGTTCGAACACCTTAAATGCCTAATTTCCTTTCTTGATATATTCTCTGTCTTGATCGTTTTGTTCTAGCTCTTCTTCGATGTAAAATTTATAACCTTTAGACTTAACGTCGATTAGATAGACTTGGAACTTGTCGTCGTTAACTAAAAAATATTGAGGAAGATCGTTTGTCTTTTGATTTTGTTGCGACGATAACGCACGTTAATTGTAGAAACAATTGTAAAAGAATTGATGCTACGAAGAACAATAATTGTAGAATAATTGCGATAAGATCTGCGACAATAATGCAACACGATAGAAGTTTGTCATTTTTTGCCAAATAGAGATTCTATTATCAATTTATTCAAGAAAGTCTTTAAGCTTCGTATGTAACGTAGATTCTAAAAGATTACGTCTTAATTGCATATAAAAGCGATTTTAGATCAATGTAAACTAAGTATACGTCAAGATAATGTCGACGATCTTTGTCAAATGCAGCATTTGCAATATTTATACTCGTGGAGATGTATGCTTAATTAGACTGGTCGCGCTGACCCGGAAATGTCACGTGCAAATGCCAAGACCTAGGTCCAAAAAAATTCGAAGAATCGAATCGCTCAAAGTAGTTTAGTCGATTACTATAAGTAGTTTAGCGCGCTTCGCGCTAAACTACTTTGAGCAATTCGATTTCAAAAAATCGTCACGACCCGATCTTGGCGCCAGGTCGGGTTAGAGGGGTGGTATCATAACCTGGCCCGACGATCAGTCTATGCTTAATAGTGGCAAGAATGTAGAAGAATGATGTCAATTGAGCAAGTGTCGTAGATGCTCGTATCTTGAATCTATTGATTAGTAGATAATATCAATTATCTATGTCGCCAAGTAGACGAAGTTGTTCTCGCGTGTAGTTAGGTAATTCTATAGAGTATTACATTAGAGTAAAGTCGCGAAGGCATGCGACGATAACGTTTCTAACTATCTTGTCGCCATACTATATAGTTAGATTCTTAAGTCTATCGACAAAGACATAGACGTCGCGATAGAAGACGTGCTTGCTCGTATTTATCACGACGACGTTTATTACGACAACGATAGAGGTTGCTCTATGCTTTGACTAATACTTAGAATCGAAGAATCTTATCTCTTCTGCACGCAATTTGCTTTTTGATAAAGAAGGTAGACTAGATAATAGAGGTGCATTTGCAGTTGTTTCTGCCTCTTTAGGTGTCTCAATGCTAGAAATAGGAGGCGATAACTGCGATAGACTTATCTTTGCAAATTCTATCTAAATTAGATCTTTTATCGTCGTTATAACATTCTTGATAATCTCGTTCTGCATAGTACTGATGCGTTGATCGAATTCTGCAGTAACTAGGTCGCGAAGAGTGCCTTCTGCAAGCAATATAGAACGCTTTTCTTGTTTAACAAGCGATTGAGATTGTTCTTCGCCATTAGGCGTCGCTAACGATTGTTGACTACGCAGCGCTTCTTTGGCAGATGCTATTGATTAGATGTAGGATAGAGATTTGCAATTAGATGATGCAAATACTAAATTAGAATCGTATGCGAAACGGAGCAAATCTAATAAAAGGGCTGCGAAGACTCTCGATTAGATATAAGAAGCTCTAGTGAGACGAATATTTGCGAGTAGTTTAGAGGATTGCAATTAAATAATGTAGACGCATTAATTAAATGCGAAGAATTGATCAATAGTTGAAGTTATTAAACTATAAGAAAATAAGCTATAAGCAATGATTGTAATAATAATAGTTGAATTTTTGAGCAATCTATGTAATCGAAGACAAAATATATGCATCTATTAAGACTTTAACTCGATGAAGACTAGTTTGCTTATCTTAGAAAGAATATTGTAACATATTCTTAATTAAATATAGATTAGACAAATTTAATATTTAGTCTATTTTAACTATTTTGTATTTTTTGTATTTTGTTTCAAATAAACAAAAGATTTTTGCATATATTTTTGTATTGTTTTCGATAAAATAGGTTTTGCAATTTAAAATTCTAGATTTTGAGTCTTTATTTTTTTAACAAAATTATAGAAGTTGTTTTTTAATATTGGAATATTGTTAGAGTAGATTTGCGTATTAATTCTGTAGTCTATATCGATTTTTTCTAATCTACGTAAATATATATTTGATCTAATTTTCAAAATTATTTTTATTTTTGTTGTTTCTATTATTGACTGCTTTTTAGATTGTATTATAGTTAGAGATTTGCTTGTTAATTTTCTTGATTTTGTTAATTAAATCTTACTAAATTAGAGAGGATTATAGAGTTCTCTTATCTATATATATAGGAATTTCTCTATTTTAAATTGTATAGCTCTTTAACACTTTTTTTTTATTTTTTTTATTTTTTTTATTTTTTATTACTCTATTTGTATTGATTTTTTTTCTTGTTTGTCTTTATCTTTTATAGATATATAGATTCTATCACTAAATCTTTTTTAGTTATATAAGATTTAAACTGCATAATTGTAAACTAAATTGTAGTTTTAGAAATTAAGTATTTTTCGACAGTTATTTTTTTCGAACAAGTAATATTTTTGTTAGGCAAAGAATAGTAGCTAGGTAGGCAAAGCAACTAGGTAAGACAACTAAGCAAGATAAAAAGACACGCAAGTAAACAAGGCAAACATCTATAATAATTGTTAAGATAATTCTCTAAGAACTAAGTTAACAATTAAGTTATATTTGATTGTTTAAGAGCAAACGCCATTAATAGGCGCCAAACGTTCTCTTGTTATTTGGCAAGAGCATTAGACACAAATCTCGTAATACATGTTCTTCTTAAAAGAAAAGACATTAACGTTCTCGTTATATTGCAAACTCAAACGTTATCTAACTTCTAAACATAACTATTATTTTATTTAGATCTTAATAGTCTAATCAATCGTAATAAATTCGTCGTTCTTGTTTGTTTGTGCGTTATATTGCTAAATAATCTTAAATCAATTCTTCTTAATATTTAATTCGTCGTAGAACTTTTTGTCGCGCTAGAGATAAATGTTCTTTCTTGCGTTTAAGTACGTCTTGTTTAGCTCAATTTTTACAAAGTTGTTCTAGAAATTATCTTTGAACAATTTGACAATCTTGACGATTTAAGCTAACTTGCTAGCGAATTCGACAATGTTTTTAAGAAGAACATAGATATCGATCACAACAATAAGATCGACATTAAGAATAGCGTTGCAATTATTCTATATAACTTGAAAGCGCGTCGTTGTTTCGTTCGAGTTATTCGTTATTTTATCTAGCATTTGTTTAACAATTGTTGCAAATCAAGTTGTCTAACAACTAGTAACTAAGACATTCGTAAATCTAAAAGCTATTTTTTTGTGAATTGATTTATCTTTCGAAAGCAATGTTCAACGTACAATTGAGTTTGTCTTAATTGTCTTGAGCTTCTTCGCGTAACGTTTTAGCAACTTTGAATCTCGCGAAACGAAAAATAAAGCAAGATTAGAGAAGGTATCTTCGTTAACTAAGATTTTGAAAATTGATTTGTTTACTTTTATCGTCGAAGCTAGACGTTCGCGGGACGACGTTATTGTCTTAAATAAAACTTGATCGACGTTTATCTTTTATGTCTTTCGCGCTTTAATCGAAGTTGTGTCTTAACGCTTAATTGCTTAATAAATTTCGATTAACATAATCTTTTTGTTAATGTCGATCGTCTTAAAATCTTTCTTGTAGTATAAATTCGAAGATTGATCGTCAAATATAGCGAGATTTAAGACAAATTTGCAAGTCTTGTAGTTTGCAAAGATTTAATCTTTCTTTAAAGATAACAACTTGTTAAGACATATCAATTTGTTATAAGATATAATGCTATATACGAGATCGCTTATCTTAATTGTTTTGTACTTCTTTTAAGAGTCGATAATTTAAGTAAATCAAACGTCAACATTATCTTGCAAGACATATTTCTTTTTGAAAACATTAACAATGCTTATAAAGACAAAGATTAATTTTAAAGATTTGCGTAACATACAAATATTGTTGTTCTTGTCAAAAGTTGTGAGTTATAGAGCGAAACAATCTCGTGTTATAATATTGACGCGAACGACACAACTTACATCGTAATCAATAAGGCACGTATAACTTGTTAAGTAAATAAGATAATTGTCGATCTTTATCTCTTCTTTAAACTAGAATAGAACAATATTGTTTTTAACTATTTTTGCACTTAAGATTTCGAGATTAGAAATTAAATAAACAAGAGAGATATTATTGTCTTTGCGAAGCATAAATATAATAAAATAACTATTAAACATAAATATCTCGCGAATAAATTGTTCGACGTTTGTTATAGTATGCTTTCAAAGAAAATTGCTCTTAAGCTTACCATTTATTTAGTTTAATTTGTCGTCGTCTAATATAATCTAATTATTATTATCTTGCTAACTTAGCGTTTTCGCGAGATTGTTTTTGATTGTCTAATTTGCAACTTTGCGTTCGCGAGCTTTTGCGACATTTTAACTAAGATAAGAGTTCTTGTTCTTTTTGTCAAAAGTTATATTGATTGCTTGCTAGACAACGACAATAGACAAACAATCTTGCAATGCGACAATAATAATAAAAATGTTATTGTCAATAATATAAAGATAATAACTAACAATAGTAAGCAAGAATATGTGTTAACAAGATTAAAGATAATAAGCTTTAATTGTTATGATGCTTGCTTATCTAGTAATGCTTTTCTTAAGAAACATCTTTCTAATAAATGCTTATTTCGCAAGAAGAAAAGCACGATAATTTTAGATAGCAGATGTTTAAGCAAATTTCTTTCGATAGAAATCTAGTTATCTTACATTTATTCCATCAATTTGATAGCTTCAATCATAGGCTTGCAATAAGACTTTGTCTACTCATTTATCAAAAATCGTTCTTCGTCAATTAATCAATTGACATCATTTATCGACAACAATATTGTCGCAATTTTTCGTGTCAACTTTACTATCATTACTTATCTTATTTAGAAATTCTATCAATACAAAAAAATCTTTTTTGACGATCTTCTTATTGTTTATGACAACAATTGACTTCTAGATTATTAATTAAGATTCTCGTTGTACAACATTTTTGTTATGACAAAGAACTTCTTCTATCGAAGCAATAACTTTCTCTACGTTATCGTCATTTTCTTCTTATTTGCTTGTTTGTGCTTTTAAGATTTACAACTATCTTAAGGCAATAAATCTATCATATTTTACTATCGAAATAGAGACAATTGTCACGAGTATAGTAGACGAACGCTTTTGTCTCGTCGTCGTTCGCAAATCTACTAGTAGAATTACTTAAAAAACACAATTCTTTAATTCGTCGCTTTATTTCGCTAAGTAGGTAGTCGATCGTAATTAGCTTACGACGAACATCAAGATCTTTGTTAAAGAAATATTATATTTGAAAAGCACAAGTCGATTTAGCACGACTAGATACAATAACATTATTTAGAAAATCCTACTTTACAAAAAATACTTTAATTCACATTTTTTTTATTTCGCAACAAGAGTTATACGAACGTAATTATTCAAAAGACGAATTTGTTAGCAAATTAGTACTATCTTTCATAGAAAAACTTAAAGAATTTTTTTACAATTCAAGCAATTCAACTTTCTTGAACAAGAATTCTTTGTTCACAAATTTGAAAAGCAAATTTACGTCGACATCTTTATCTATCATTATGTTTAACATTACTTGACAAAACATCGATTTTTCTAAATAACAATGAAACGCATTGCAAGCTCTAATAGATGAAATTTGTATCATTTTAGATTTTGCAAGTCTTGTCGAATTATCTAATTTAATCGAGATCACAAAAGACAATAATTCTAACAAATGAAATGCGACAAAGATAGAATTCTTCAACTCGCATTATAACGACAAGATTGTTGTTATCGCTTCGACAATAAAATATACTAGCAAGAATATCTACTTTCGTGACGTGTTTGTCTTTATAGAACGATGCAAAGACATGATAGCAATCAAGAGCTCAAAGATGATTAAAAATAATCTTTATATTTGTCTTTATGACGTTGTTCTTAAATAATACATCTTTATCTTGTCTCGAAAGTAGAAATTCTACGTCAAGCATAATAATGACATCGTTTACTAGAAAGAGACATTGATCATAAAGTAAAAAAATACTTTTTTCGTAACTTTCGTCACGATTACTCGTGAACGATATATTATGAACGATGCACGTCATCGTCGAAAATCTATCGAGTATGCTCAAGTCATTACTTGTAATAGGACAGAATCTAAATCAATTGCGCCAAAAGCACCTGCGAGGTGTTCGCGCGTTGCAAACATTCGCGGGAAGTAGTATATATAGAAAGATTACATTACTAGAGTAATAAAATCAACGAATATGTCGATATACAATTAGATTTATCTCATGTATAACGATTTTAATTTAGAATTTCGTCAAGACTTAGACTTATTTATTGAGATAATAAACATAAATTTCTTTTTTAATTAAATGAAAGCTAAGCGAGAAATTTAATAAGTCTTAGAAATTAAACATCGCGACAAGATTTTTTTTTATTTGACATATGCTAGAAATCGCAATTTAAAAGACTTTAACAATCGTTTCAATAATAGTGTATCTCAATCATATAAACAAGATTAATACTAGAAGGATTATCGAAGCAATGATGATGCTACGAGAGCAAATAATAGTGCTATCGAAGTACGTTCTATTTATCTTAATACGTCGTCGTCGCTACGCAATCAATTTTCTACTTTCTATTAGTTTCGATCTTCGAAATCACAATTTCAATTATTTTATCAAAATCGTACTTATTAAATCTTATAGTATCAAGCAAGATTACAATAGAACGATAACTATCAAAGCAAAGCAAATCAAGATTAGTAGCAAAGCATGTTTTCTTTAGTTGAGCAAAATCAATTATTTGAAAATATCGATCAATCTACGTTATCAAATCTCGCAAATGCGTTCGCTTCGTAACAATTTTTTTTTCGTTCTTTTTAAAACTATAATAATCAAAATTAATCTTATCGTTCTTCGTAATGATAGTAACAACAAGCTCGCGCATATTATGAAGAAACGAACAAGAACAAAATTTTTGATCAAGACGCTTATTATAAGAAGCAAGACTATTAGAAAGGCGAGAAATACTATAACAAGAACGATCTTGCAAAAGAACTAAATTACGACGTCGAAATCTTTTTTCTATAAATCTTTAAATTACGTTCAAGAAATACGAAATGCAAACAATACAAAACTCTAATTTCTTTTAAAAATAAGCTTTATAAACATCTTTGCGATTGCATTATTAAATTAGCGAGAAAGAAAAACTTTATCGAAGTAGATTGCGATAAAAAATTTATTTTAAATTATAATAAAGTTATTACTTCGATCGCTTATTATAATGTCTCGAAAATCATCTACTCGAAAGCACTTTCTAATAAAGCACAAAATTTAGAATTTAAATAATGACATTACGCTATCGTTAAGACATCAATCGTCGTTATTTAGAACAACGATATCGTTTTAGAAAAGAACAACGTCGATTTTAACATTATCTCAAATTTCGATTGCATTATGTTAGTGATCGATCTCGAATTTCTACTTGCTCAATTATTCGCAACAATGATAAAGCATATTTCTTAATTAATTAGAATTTAAGACATCGAAAATATCTATTTATCGTTATCAAAATACATCATTTTTGTTACGCTAATATTTTCGTAAAAGATATCAAAGAGAATTATGTTATTGAAGAAATTTATAGACGTCTTTAGGCAATGCAAGCAATCACTTAATAACAAGAGTTGCAACTATAAGCAATCTTATATTCAAGAAATCTTCATAGATAATTTAATAAATCAAAGTAACAATAAGTAAAAACTTAAGATAAGTTAAATACGATTCATAAAAAAGTCGCGTTCGAAAGCTATATATCTTTTTATCATTTGAAGTTCAAGATATTCAAGATGTTTAAGATCTTAATTATCTTGATTATCTTAATCCAAAATTCAAGATATTTAAGAGTCAAGTCATCTTAATTATCTTAATCTTGTTAATAGATCTTCTCTTCTTGATTGCCTTGTGAAGAGCGATGCGCGATAAATAATATTTATTTGTTACGCTAGTACTTTCGTAAAAGATGTTAGAACGAGTTATGCTATTAAAGAGATTTGTAAACGTCTTTAGACAATGCAAGCAATCACTTAGTAACAAGAATTGCAACTATAGACAATCTTATGTTCAATAAACTTTCATAGATAATTCAATGAATTAAAGTAACAATAAGTAAAGACTTAAGATAAATTAAACACGATTTATAAAAGAGTCGCGTTCGAAAGTTATATACTTTTTCATTATTTAAAATTTAAGATGCTTAAAATGTTTAAAGCCTTAATTATTTTAATTATCTTAATTCGAAATTCAAGATATTTAAGAGTTAAGTTATCTTAATTATCTTAATTTTGTTAATAGATTTTCTCTTTTTAATTATCTTGTGAAGAACGATGCGCAACGAATAATATTTATTAACACGCGACTCGTAACACTATTTTCTCTTTTCAAAAATTATTGTTTCGAAATCATTTATTCTTTTTTATTATGTTAATCAAGTTAATTATTGAACAACGTCGCAACTTCGTTGCTAATCGTCGCTATAATTTTTTTTTTCACAATGCATTCTTGTCGAATCTATGTTGCATTTGACGTACTTTGTTAAGTAAATAAAAAATATTTTAAATGTAAAAAATGTTATCGAAAGAATTGAAAATGCGATTTGACTTTTAATTATTAAAGAATAAATAAAACTATTCAAAAGATTAAAAAGCTAAATGATAAAATAACAAAATTGCGTCTAAGAATTGCGCGAAAGACAAAACAAAAAAACATTAATTTTGTCGTTTAAAAAATATAAGTGATGCGAAATCGAAAAATATTCTAAAGATCAAAAAGAATAAAAAAGAGATCAAATATACTAATAAGACGTTCGAAACTCTATTTGATACTATTATTGATTTTTCATTGTTCGCTTTTTTGTTTCTTAATGCTTTGTCAGCTCTTATAAGTGATTTTGTCGTTAATAAAATTGTCGTAATTTGTTAAAGCACTTCTTCAAGTTCTTAAATAATTCTTATGTATTTTCGAAAATAAAATATTCTTTTCATTTAATCAAATATTTTTGATTTTCTTATTATAAAATTTTCTTAATTTTATATTGTTTTTTTTTGTGAATAAAAATAAAATGTGTTCTATAAAGACGTAGTTGAATTCGCTAATTTCAACAATAAAATATAAAATACTAAAAATACTTTGACGTTTTTAAGTAAATCGAATTTATAATTGATTGATTTTTTTGTTTTTTTAACAAGAAATGATTCGACTTTAATATGATTTAATTTTTTGCTTATTTTTTATCTTAAAAAATTTTGTAAAAAAATATATTTTATTTCTTTTTTTTAATTAAGATGTCGTTTTTCGTTTTTTGTTTTAATACTTGATCGACTTCTTTTACATTTTTGAGATATTGTCGTATATTTTTTTTAATGTCGTTACTCTTTCGATAACTAATTGTGTTAACAAATGCTTTCGTTTTTTCTTGAAGAAATTAAATTTTTTGTCATAATTAACGAAGAATAAAGTTATTTTAATAATATTTAAAATCTTTGCATTTAATGTTAATTAAGTCATAAATAAAAATAATACTTAATTATTGTAAGTATTGTTGACGTAATGTCTTAAATATTAATTTAAACTTTAATTTGTTTGTTCTATTTAATTATTCGTAATTAAGTAATAAATAATGAACATTCTAAGTCTTGTTTCTAACATTGATAGAAACGTCTTTTAATAGTTAAATGTGAAGAGCTTGTCTTTGTTACTAATTAATTCTTTAAATATATTATAATATTATATAAGTTGATTTAATACAATGTATTCTAATTGTTTTACTATGAACTTTTTCTTGCATGCGATAATATATAAATACTTAATAAGTTTGTCAATTATTATCAATGTTAAATTATATTTGTTTTTAATTGCTAAATTCGTCGATTTAAGCAACTTAATAATAAAGTTTATTATAACTTTATCTTATAACGATTCAAATTATTTTTAATATTAAATTTCGTCATAGTTCGCATATGTATTATGTTTGTTTTGCTAACAATTAAAACATTATTTAATGTATGTCTTAACAACTTGTCTCATTTAAAAAAATTAATAATGCTAGCGTAAAAGCTAAAGAGTTTTGATCACTTTCGAATGTTTTTGCAATAATTTATCATAATGTTTCTTTATACATTTGTTAATTTTGTCGATAAATATTTAGAGTTTTTCTTTCTTTATTAGAAACTTTTTTTTATTGTCTCTAAATATTCGTAAAATAACATTTAGTTTATATTTGTTTATTAATAATAATTTGTTTTTGTTAATTTTAAGTATGTTATAATTAAACGATTTCTTCGTTTTTATGTGATCATTTCTTCTACTAAGTGCGTTTGCTTTATCATTATTTTTATTTAATGTATATTATATTTTAAATTTGTATTATTCGAGTCGCTTTAATTATCGCATTTGTCTTTTATTAAATTATTTAATAATAATAAAGTGTAAAAGATTTTTATAATTTGTAAGAATTGTAAGTTTTAATAATTCTTCGATGTATATTCTTTATAATTTTAGAAAAACTACAATAGCGAATAGCTTCTTATTATAAATATCATAATTTTATTCGATTAACAAAAGTTTTTTCGAAAGATATGTTATTAAATGTTACATGTCTTTATGCTCTTAATTGAAGCATACATCGATAATTAAATTTAATGCGTTAATTTTAATCTTGTTTAATAATCGTAAATCGTACATCTTTAATATTAATTTCTTTAAGCATTTTAACTTAAAATTCTAAAATGATTTTTTTTTGTTAATTTTTATATTTATGACGTCTTCTTTTTTGTAAAATTCGTTAATAATATTGCATTAACGAAGTAATTTTTGATAAATTTCTTGTTGTAATTTATAAAATCTAAAAAGAATTAAACTTTTTTAACATTAATAAATATTTTTTATTTTTTAATTGTTTGTAGCTTTTCGAAATTCATGCGTATTTTATGTTGTTTAACGACAAATTTAAGATATTAGTTTCTCTTATTTAGATATTTTAGTATTTTGAAAATATAATTTACATATTCTTTCAAAATATTTAAATAAATTATAATGTTATTTAAGTATATTATGACAAATCGATTCAAATATTGTCGTAATATATTATTAATTATTTCTTAATACGTTGTTAAAACGTTCGTAAATTCGAACGACATTATTGTGTATTTGTATAGTTTATATTGTATGCGAAAAATTGTTTTTTATTCTTTTTTTATTTTTATTCTAATTTGATTGTACGCTTCTTGTAAGTTCAATTTAATAAAGTATTTTGTTTCAAACAATCAATTTTGAAATTCGTTAATATTAAATAATAAATATCGATTTTTTATCGTAATATTATTTAGCTTTTAATAATTAACATATAGATAAAAAGTTTCGTTCTTTTTAAATACAAAGAGAATCGAGTATCTTGCTTATAATTAAAAAAATTTAATAAATTTTTTTTTTTCGTTTTTTGCCAAATATTTGCGTAGAGTTTTTAGCTTTTTTCGAATAAAATATATATAAGTTCAAACGTAAATTGTTTGTTTAATTTAAATTCAATTTTGTAATTTTACGATTAATATTTAAATAAAGTCTTGATCGTTTTCTCTTTTTGAAATAAATGTTTTTAACTATTATATATTCGTAATATGTGCTTTAGCGATTTTCTCGTTATATTAGATAGTTTAGAGTTTTTAAAAGATTCGCAATTTTTTTCACTTATTTTAACTTTATAATTTAGTTAATCTTTATTAATGTTTGTCGAATCAAATTTGATTAAATCGTTTTTTTGCGAAAATGCAAACTCGCTACTTGCGATTAAATTTCGACTCAATCTTTTATCTATTATCGAACGCTATCGATGCGTAAATTGAATATGAATTGCGTAATCACATTGTGCGAATTTAAATATTCGTATATTTTAATTAACTTCTAGATTGTGTTACTTTAATCAAGACATTTCTAGAACGATATTGTAAATAATTATTTTTACTATATTAAAGTTAGTTTTTCGTAATGTTATTAAATAATTATTGATAATGATTTCGTTTCTTTGTTCACTCTTTCATTTCTTGCGAATAATAAGTTTTTATCTACAATTATTAGATTGTAAGCGTCAAACTTCTTTTAAGTAAAGTATTCTTCTCGCTTTATAAGAGTTCTAATTATAAAATTATTTATCGCATTAAAATCGATTATTGTTGTGAATTAATAATTAATAATTTTAATTAATGTGATAAAACATCGTACGTGCGCTATTAAGTTTAGTTGTTATTATTAGACTAACATATTGCATTTCTCTAGTATGCTCTTTATTAAGAAATTTGAACTTTTTCTTGCTTTTATGTTGTAACTTTTGCTTTAAACATTTGTTTACGTTAAGCTTTCTTTTATTGCTAAATTGTTAACTTTAACTTTTTAAAAAATCAATTAATTTCGTTCTTTTCTTTTAGATAAGTTTAACATAAGTCGTTGTAACAAGTTATTCAATTAAGACTTACGTATATTGTAAAATTTAATTGTCTCATTATAATGTCAAGTATGTTCTTTTTTATAATAGCATTGCTTTTTAGTTTTTTTTTGTATTTGTTTACGATCTTCGATAAGCTAACTAAAGTCTCGAAATAATTCGTAATATTTTTTATGCATTCGTAAAAGTTCTTTTAGTTATATTTTTCGTTTAAGTCGATAACTAAACTATAAGATTTAATAGTTTTCTAAAGTGTTTAATTAACTTTTTACGTAAATGCGAATGTCTTATTTAATAATGTTTTATTTAGAACTTTTTATAATTGATTTAAGTTCTTTATTAAATAGTAATTGTCGTTTAATTTAATTTTGAGAGTGTTCGTTTTTGTATTAACTTGCTTTTTAATATTATTTTAGCAATTAAATATCTCTTTTAACATAATGTTAATTTGTCAACAATTTATTAAGTTTCGTAATCGATAATCTTTTGCGAAGTGACTCGATTTGTCATACAAATAATACGTTTTTTGAAATTTGTTATTTTGCTTTTCTCTAGAATTTTTCTTTTTGCGTCGTTAAATAAAATTTAATTTTATAAATGCAAATTTACGATAATTTAGATTATTGTACTTCTAATTAAAACGAGATTCTTTCTATTAATATTTAATCGTTGACTCAAAGAAGATTCTTATTTTTTCGTAAAATTAATTGTATCGTTTTTTCATAATTTTTTTATACAATTTGTCGTCGAAATCGATAATTACTTTGATGAGATCAAATATATCACTAATAAATTTGTTATCACGCATAATTTCGTTCTTAAAATTGTTTTTAAGATTTTGTCGAAATATTGTTATAAGTGCAACATTGTTTTATTCGATAAAATTAATATATTTTTAAAATCTTGTTGCGTAATCTATTGCAAAGATTTGTTAAATTAAGTGTTAAATTACTCTTTTCGCAATTTGTTTTTCGTTAAATGTTTCGAAGATTCTTCGAAGCTCTCTTTTGAAATTATCGAAGTTCGTAAACATTGTACAAGAGTTTTTATTATAATTTTTCAAATATTTGCGTAAATTTAATTTGAGTCAATGCTAAACTCTTTCTCTAAAAAATGTTAATGCGAAAATTGTTTTTTTGTTCGCTAAAATAGAATAGAAAATGAAATAAATATTTATTTGCATAAGTTAATTTTTCAAGTCGATACAATCTTTATAATAGACGTTAGATTTATTAATTCTTATTTTGTCGTCTTTATTAATAAAGAGTTGACGTAATGTTATTGAGCTATAATTCGAAATAAAGACGCGTTAATTTAATATAGACATTCTTAGAATGTTCAAAGTGTTACGCTAGTATTTTCGTAAAAAATATTAAAGCGATTTAAATTATTAAAGAGATTTGTAGACGTCTTTAGACAATGTAAGCAATCATTTAATAACAAGAGTTGCAACTATAAACAATCTTATATTTAATAAATTTTCATAAATAATTTAATAAATTAAAGTAATAATAAGTAAAAACTTAAAATAAATTGAACACGATTCATAAGAAAGTCGCGTTCGAAAGCTATATACTTTTTCATCATTTAAAATTTAAAATGTTCAAGATATTTAAGACCTTAATTATTTTAATTATCTTAATTCGAAATTCAAGATGCTCAAGAATCAAGTTATCTTAATTATCTTAATTCTATTGATAGATCTTTTCTTTCTAATTATCTTGTAAAGAACGATGCGCGACGAATAATATCTATTAACACGCGACTCGTAACATATTTATTGCATATTTTTCTACTAAATAATCTTACGCTTTGCGTGAATAATAAGTAGATTATTGTCTACATACATAAAGCAAAACATTAGTAAATGTCGTAAAGAATTAACAATAATGCAAATGTCTTATATTAATGTTCGAAACTTTGTTTTAGCTTCAATTTAAAGCTTTTAAAAGCGAAGCTTTCGCTAAGAAGAACTATTAATAGCAATTGTAAAAGCGCGAATCTAATTTATTTATTAGCAAATGCATTATCTCTTTGCATTATTTATTTAAAAAATATCTTCTTAACAATAGTGCACAAATTATTGTTTGTAACTACATTCTTAACTTGATCGTCTTCTAATAACAACATAATATTGTTATTTAAAGTCTTTAATTTAATAACTTTGATAAACTTCTAAGTTACAAGATTAATAATATAAGTTATACAAGAAATCGAATTTTGTGCTTTATCTTATAAAGTATCGCGTTGATTAAGCGTCTTTTTAAGTTTTCCTTTTAGAGTATTATTGTTGCTTGCATTGTTCGTAACAATATTAAAAAGCTTGTTTTTAATATTATATGTGTTCAAGATTTTAAGAAGCTCTTGCATTAAATAATAATTAATATGTTTAACTTAAAGAGACGTAAATTTAATAAGATGTTTACAATATTAAAATGCAATATTTATTCAATATATTAATACTTCTAGATAAACAATCTTTTGAGAACTAGATTATGCATCTAACGCAATAAATATACGTTGTAATTCTTTTAGATCTTGCTTTATCTTAATACAAATATTATTACATTCTAAGAAAATTATAAACAACAATTTAATGCGATGCACGAGAGTAAGATTTGAACGAAGCATTTCTAATAATTGTCAAAAATGCTTATTTTCGATAATTCGAAAAAATAAATTTAAGACAATAAAGATCTTGCACAATATTTGTTTTTAATCTTGTTAATTAAATTGAGACGCTAAGTCAATATAATTTTTCTTCTATTAATTTGTCAACTTTACATTATTTATTTGCATTATTAAATTAAACTTACACAATTAAAAGTTAACTCGAACTATGAAAGAGAATTAGATTGTTTTTGTTTCTCGCAAGCAATTGTCTTGCGATATTTAAGCATATTAATTATACTAAAGTTATTTATAGCTATAGAATAATTTAGAATTTTAAGACAATTCTTGCATACTATCTTAGAATATTCTTCTAGTATCAAGATTATTTGAACAAATATATTTTGAATATTGAATTGTTTATTTGCTTTAATCTTTTTAGTTCAAAGTAAATTTAATACTCTTTTTTGAATCTTGTTTGTAATACTTTCGTCAATAGGTATTTGTAATTATTATTGTTGAAATTGAGCATTAATATCAAGACTTTACTTAACGTATTCGTTGTTCTCTCTTAATCTTAAAAGAGAACTATTTTGACAAATTCTATTAATCGCTTCTTGAAAAGCTCTTTTCTTCTTAAAAAAGAATTGATTAATACTTTATAAGTCTTAACGTGCGAATTAATTAAAATAAAGACTACTTAAGATTAAATTGTGCAACATCGAGAAACTAGACTCTTTCTTAATCGAAAATATTGATAAATTGTATACATTGTCAAAATTAGACATTTTGCAATATATTTTTCAAAGAACAATAATCTTGATAACAACAATAAATTATCTAAAGATAAACACTAGTAATGCAATAAGATAATGCAATAAAATAATGCAATAAGATAATGCAAATAACGAGAAAATAATAAAGAAGAAATTTTTTTGTTTTTGACGCATAGATCTCTCGAAAGTCGTAACGTAATAAATTCAAAAATAGAAATTCTTGACATTATAACAACATTTTCGATTGCTTAACAATTCGAATCGATAATTCGAATCAAGTTAGAAATCGAGTCGATATTAAGTCGAGTTACGATATTAATATCGAGTATTCGAGTTAAGTTACAATGTTGATATCGAGTATTCGAATCAAGTTAGAAAGTTGATATCAATTCTTGACCCAACGATCAATCTAGTCGTTAAGATAGCATCGAAGCTCTAGCATAACAATAGACTTAAGACGAAATCGATGCACACAATATAAAAAGACACGAGAGAACTTAAAATTAAATTAAGACTCTTATACAATTGATGTCGCTTAATTCGACAAAGATTGTATTCTTAACAATAAGCAATGTATCGATGCAATCGAGAGACAAGCTTGCGAAGATAAAAATTAACAATTATTGTCTCGTAAATGCAAGTAAAGTTAGCATAACTATTTATGTCGTGCGTCTAATAAAAGATTTCTATCACAAATTTCTTTGACAAGCACAATCTCTTGCGATTTGCATAGTTTATAAAGTAAAGTAAGTCGTCTTCTTCAAAAATTTAAATGCTAGAAGACATAGATAACTTTCGAATCGTTGTTAGAATTTCTATTTACTTGATAAATTTAACGTATGTCTTAAGAAGTCTTTAAGATTTCACTTATTTGAACAAGACATAAATGAAATAAGATTGTCTTGTCAACTGTATCTTGATTAATTAGATTTAACTTCTCTTTGAAAGTTTATCGCATTAACTTAATTATAGTCTTTACGTTCGTTGCAAAGTTGTCTATTTTATTTAAGATTAATAATTTGTTTTTGTTATATTTATCTAAATGCGAGAAGTCTAAATAATGCATTTGAAATTATATGTAATCTTTCTATATAATAACGTACGTTCAATAAAAATTGTGAAAAATATTGCGAGACATGCACGAGACAAAGATTAAGCTTGTTAATTGATAAAAAGAACAACATAGTTTGTTTAACAATGCTTGTTGTAATTAAGTAATCAATATAAATTATAATAAGTCTTTTGATCGCTTCTATTAAATGTTTGATCTTTCTTATTGTTTATACAAGACAAGTTACTTTTATTTCAATTGATCAATAATTTATTTCAACAAAGCTTAGAATCTTAGACAAAAACAAGACATGCTAAATATTGTTTTGTCTAAAGTTGTCGCTAATTATATTGTCTTTAATATAATATATTTCGATATTAAATTCGCGCTTCTTGAAGACGTTTAAGTCTATATACAATTGACGATTGTTATCAAAATAAATTAAGAAGTTCGAAGCTATCAAGAATCGTTATAGCTAATAAAAAGATTAAAAAAAAAGCAAGCGAGTATTTAATACACGTGTTTCTTAAATACGTCTTTCGCTTTTGCTTGTTAACAATAGCGAAATTCTTTAGAAGACAAGTCTTTTCTTGTTATAAGACGTTAGTTCGCTAGACGTATTAGACGATCTTATCTCTTTAATAATTAGCGAGATCAAAATAGATTTTAAGAGTCTTCAAATTCTTAAAAAATCTAATCGTCTTAATAACGACAATACGCTTCTTGATAATAAACAAGTCAAAGACGTTTACTTTTTGTTTTAACAAGATAATGCTAAGATAGTTAAGATAGATTTTTTTTAAACTAAGCGTAACGTCTAGCAAGACTAGTTTGTTAAACAACTAAATAAAATAAGCTAAATATGTGTCGAACAATTAAAAGAAGACGAAAATATTGTCAATATAAACACAACAAAAGTTTCTAAATTAGCGAATCTCTTTGTTTATTATTTGTTAAACGTAGACAAACGAATTTTTAAATCTTATAGTAGCAATATTAAGTTGTTTTTTGTCTCGATAAATAATAAAGAAGAACTCCTATTTGTCTTTAAACGCAATTAAGAATTGCAAGAAGAAAGTTAACTTGTTTATTAAACTTATGTGCTTATGATTACGAATTTGAGCTATAATGTTTGTTTAAACAAATATCGAATACTTATTCGTAATAATTAATTTATTTAGTTTGCGAATATTAGTTACTACTTGATGTTTTCGAGTTTTGTTTAATAAGATTTGTTAAATTACAAAGACAAAAAATTCGAACAACAAAAACTTAATTAATTATATTATCTTGTCTTGAATATGCAATTTGTTAAATTTTTTATTAATTATTTTGCGATTGCGTTCTTTTAAGAAATAAATCTTGTATTTTATTTTCGACACTAATATAGAATTCTAGTCGCTATTTAATAAAATCGACATTTAATCTTTTTTAACAAAATTAATTATTTTGTTAATATTCTTTCACAAGACATACAATTATGTAACGAGACGCTAAAGCGCAATAATTTCGATTAAATTATCGTAGACATAAACGTTATTAATTGGATTGATCTAATAATTATTACTAGATAAATTACTTGTTAATCTTAATATCTTCTTTAGTTGTCTAACTCTCTTTGTTAAAGCTAATCTAATAATAGCTTTACTTCTTAAACTCTAGTAAATATTCTAACGTCGCGTATTGCGAGATGCGAAGAGACACAAGACAATTGTTACGAACGCATATGAAAGACATTTCTTTATTTGCGACATAAAAATAAGCGTCAAGCAAAATCGATTCAAAAAGATAATTTCTATTAGACAAGATCTTGTCTTGTACTACTATTAAAATTTCGAGAATAAAATAAGCGACAATTACAAGACTTTTTTCGATTTTAAATATTTGTTTTATTTGAATGTCGTTCTTTGACTTTATCTTTAGCTTTGTCTCTAGATTTCAACAACTCTCAATAATTAGTTTTCGTCTATTTGCGTTAACAATTATATGTTCGAGATCAATAATATTTATCTTTAGCAATAGCTTTGCTCTTAGATTTTTTATGACGTAGACTTTTTAATAGAAATAAGCGACAACTATTTTGTTATCTATTTTGCCTTAAAGATATATTAAGAATCGAAGATGATCGTTAATTAAATGTTTGTTGTTCTTAATGTCGCGCACAAATACGACGACGCTAAACTATCTTGTAAGATGCTTTAGTTTCAAGTTACTAGAAAAGTTATCGTCGATTAATAACATAGTGCATTCGTTGTTGACGCAAACAATATACAAGATGTCTTTTTATAAAAATGTTATTTAACATATCGCATAATATTAATGTCTAAAAGTTAATTTATTTTAACGCAATAATAAAGCGTCTAACTTAATTAACTCTAAGCTCGTAAGACTTGTCTTAATAAAGACAAAATTAACATAAAATGCGTTAATAAATTTTTAATAACACATCTTGTTATGTTTGTCTTTAATATGCTAAAAAAGCTTGTTTCTTAATAAAAAGATCAAGACACAACTTTTGCATTTAAAGAATTTAAAAAAGACATTAACGTCAACTTAACATATATTGCATTTGTCTAGTAAGTCGCTTTCTATAACAAATTAATTATATAAATAATTACTAATGCTTTCTTCTTAACATAGTATGCTTCTTTTAATTGATTGTCAACGATATAATATGTTGTCGTACTTGCACAAGAATTGCTATAGTAGTTTGTAAGATCTTCGAAGAGCATAAAGTAATAAATAAATTTTATATATTTCGCAAGATTTGCGTAATATGTCGTTACAACAAAGACTTAATAAATTGTTATTTGCTCGTAGTCGTTCTAATAGTTATTGCGATAATTTTCGCAATATTTATTTTAATAATTGTCTCGATTTTATTGTACGTTGTTTTATTTGTCTCTTGTTTTCTAATTTTAATAATAAGAGTTTTTTCTTTAACTATTTGCGAAAAAATTTGTCGTTGTTGTAATTGCGAGCTTTGCAAGAGACTTTAATATCTAAAACTATGTCAACGTCTATTGCATTAATTGACGAAAATTTTTGTTAAAATTTTGCAAATCTTGTATAAATTATCTAGAATATTTGTAGTCTACGAATTGTTATCAAGGAAAATATGCGTAGTCGAATTGCTTATAGAAGAACATGCAAGAAAAATAAATTGAACGAGACATATATAATGCAAACTAATAAACAATTTGTTCTTTTAATTGTCTATCTAATTGATTCGAATTTTGCTAGCTAGAGCAATAGACAAGCATTATCTTTTATATCTTGCGCTTTGCGTCAAGTTTCTTAATAAAGTTCTAAGATAATATGTAAGTAATAAGTATATTAACAATAGAACGCAATTCCATCTCGAGTTAATTTTATATTTAAGTTAATTGCTTTTAGATTTCTTCGATGTTCGTTAACTACGCATAAAGAATAATATTTTGCAAATATTCTATAGCTTTTTGTTTGTTTTTAGCATCTTTAATAATAAAGATCTTTAACGTTAATTTGTTAAACGTCTTGCTAATTTTTATCTTAAAATGATTTTACAATTTATTAATAAAGTTTAAAAGAAATAAGCTTCGAAACTATTACGAGTCACGTATTAATAAGTACTATTTGTCGCGCATCGTTCTTCACAAGATAATTAAAAAGAAAAAATCTATTAACAAGATTAAGATAATTAAGATAACTTGACTCTTAAATATCTTAAATTTCGAATTAAGATAATTAAGATAATTAAAATTTTAAACATCTTAAATATTTTAAACTTTAAATAATGAAAAAGTATATAACTTTTGAACGCAACTTTCTTATAAATTGTATTTAATTTATCTTAAGTCTTTACTTATTATTACTCTAATTTCTTAAATCATTTGTGAAGATTTATTAAACATAAGATTGTCTATAGTTGCAACTCTTGTTATTAAATGATTACTTGCATTGTTTAAAGACGTTTATAAATCTCTTTAATAACATAAATTGCTTTAATATTTTTTACAAAAGTATTAGCGTAACACTTTGAACACTTTAAAAATGTTTATATTAGATTAACGCGCCTTTATCTCGAATAATAATTTAACAACATTACGTCGACTCTTTGTTAATGAAGACAATAAGATAAAAATTAACAAGTTTAACGTTTATTATAAAGATCGTATTAACTTGAAAAACTAATTTATACAAGTAAATATTTATTTCATTTTTTATTTTGTTTTAACGAACAAAAAAACAATTTTCGCATTAACATTTCTTAGAGAAAGAGCTTAACACTAGCTCAAGTCAAACTTACGCAAATATTTGAAAAATTATAACGAAAATTCTTGTGCGATGTTTACGAATTTCGATAATTTCAAAAAAGAGCTTCGAAAAATCTTCGAAACATTTAACGAAAAAACAAATTGCGAAAAGAATAATTTAATACTTAATTTAACGAATCTTTGCAATAGACTACGCAACAAGATTTCAAAAGTATATTAATTTTATTAGATAAAACAATGTCGCACTTATAATAATGTTTCGACGAAATCTTAAGAACAATCTTAAGAACGAAATTATACGTGATAATAAATTTATTAACGATATATTTAATTTCATCGAAGTAGTTATCGATTTTGACGACAAATTGTATAAAAAGTTATGAAAAAACGATACAATTAATTTCACGAAAAAGTAAAAATCTTCTTTGAGTTAACGATCAAATATTAGCAAAAAGAATTTCGTTCTAATTAAAGATATAATAATTTAAATTATTGTAAGTTTGCATTTATAAAATTAGATTTTATTTAACAACGTAAAGAGAAAAACTCTAAAAGAAAGCAAGATAACAAATTTTAAAAAACGTGCTATTTATGTGATAAATTAAGTCACTTTGCAAGAGATTGTCGATTACGAAACTTAATAAATCGTCAACAAATCAATGTTATGTTAAAAGAGATATTTAATTGCTAAAACAATATTAAAAAGTAAGTTAATACAAAAGCGAACATTCTTAAAACTAAACTAAATAACAATTATTATTTAATAAAGAACTTAAATTAATTATAGAAAGTTCTAGATGAAACATTATTAAACAAGACACTCGCATTTACGCAAGAAGTTAATTAAGCACTTTAGAAAACTATTAAATTTTATAGCTTAATTATTAACTTAAATGAAGAGTATAATTAAAAGAATTTTTACGAATGCATAAAAGACATCACAAATTATTTCAAGACTTTAGTTAACTCATCGAAGATCGTAAACGAATGCGAAAAGAAGCTAAAAAGCAATGTTATTATAAAAAAGAACATACTTGATATTATAATGAAATAATTGAACTTTACAATATACGTAGATCTTAGTTAAACAACTTGCTACAACGACTTATGCTAAACTTATCTAAAAGAAAAGAATAAAGTCAACTAGTTTTTTAAAAAATTAATATTAACAATCTAGCAATAAAAGAAAGCTTAGCGCAAACAAACGTTTAAAGCAAAAGTCACAACATAAAAGCAAAGAAAAGTTCAAATTTTTTAATAAAGAGTATATTAAAGAAATGCAATATATTAGCTTAACAATAATAACTAAACTCAATAACATATGTACAATGTTTTATCACATTAATTAAAATTAATAATTATTGATTCACAACAATAATTAATTCTAATGCGATAAGTAATTTTATAATCAAAACTTTTGTAAAAAAAAAATATTTTACTTAAAAGAAGCTTGACGTTTACAATCTAATAATTGTAGATAAAAACTTATTATTCGCAAGAAATGAAAGAATAAACAAAGAAACAAAATCACTATTAATAGCTATTTAGCAACATTACGAGAAACTAATTTTTAATATAGTAAAAATAATTATTTACAATATCGTTTTAGAAATGTCTTGATTGAAATAGCACAATCTAGAAATTAATTAAAATACATAAGTATTTAAATTTGTACAACGTGATTACGCAATTCACATTCAATTTACGCATCAATAGCGTTCAATAATAAATAAAAGATTAAGTCGAAATTTGATCGCAAGTAGCGAACTTGCATTTTCGCAAAAAAACGATTTAATAAAGTTCGACTTAATAAACATTAACAAAGATTAGCTAAATTACAAAGTCAAAGTAAATGAAGAAAATTGCGAACTTTTTAAGAGTTCTAAACTATTCAATATAGCGAGAAAATTGCTAAAGTACATATCACAAATATAAAACAATTGAGAGCATCTATTTTAAAAAAAAAACGATCAAGAATTTATTTAAACATTAATCGTAAAATTACGAAATTAGACTTGAACTAAACAAGCAATTTACATTTAAATTTATATATACTTTATTTAAAAAAAAGCTAAAAATCCTTCACAAATATCTAGCAAAAAACGAAAAAAAAGAATTTATAAAAAAATCTTAATTACAAGCAAGATATTCGATTCTCTTTGTATTTAAAAAAAACGAAATTCTTCGTCTATGTGTTGATTATTAAAAGTTAAATAATATTACGATAAAGAATTAATATTTATTATTTAACATTAGCGAACTTTAAAATCGATTGTTCGAAGTAAAGTACTTTATTAAATTAAACTTACAAGAAGCGTACAAATAAAATAAAATTAAAAACAAAAAAGAGTAAAAAATAGCTTTTTGTATACAATATAAACTATACAAATATACGATAATGTTGTTCGAATTTATGAACGCTTCGACAACGTATTAAGAAATAATTAATAATGCATTACGACAATATTTGAATCAATTTGTCATAACATACTTGAACGACATTATAATTTATTCAAATATTTTGAAAAAATATATAAATTATGTTTCTAAAGTACTAAAATGTTTAAATAAAAAAAATCTACATTTTAAATTAAAGAAATGCGAATTTTATTAAAAAGAAATTAATTTTCTTGAATTTGTCGTTGAACAATATAAAATACGCATGAATTTCAAAAAGCTACGAACAATTAAAGAATGAAAATTATTTATTAATGTTAAAAAAATTTAATTCTTTCTAGATTTTATAAATTATAACAAGAAATTCATTAAAAATTACTTCATTAATGCAATATTATTAACGAATTTTACGAAAAAGAAGACGTCATAAATATAAAAATTAATAAAAAAAAGTCATTTTAAAATCTTAAGCTAAAATGTTTAAAGAAATCAATATTAAAGATATACGACTTACAATTATTAAACAAAATTAAAATTGACATATTAAATTTAGTTATCGATGTATGCTTCAATTAAAAGCATAAAGATATATAGCATTTAATAATATATCTTTCGAGAAAACTTTCGTTAATTGAATAAAATTATAATATTTACAACAAGAAACTACTCGCTATTGTAGTTTTCTTAAAATTATAAAGAATATACATCGAAAAATCATTAAAATTTACGATTTTTACAAATTATAAAAATCTTTTACACTTCATTACTATTAAACAATTTAATAAAAGACAAATGCGATAATTAAAGCGACTTAAACAATACAAGTTCAAGATACAATATATATTAAGCAAAGATAACGACAAAGCAAACGCATTTAATAAAAGAAATAATTTTATAAAAACGAAAAAGTTGTTTAATTACAACATACTTAAGATCAATAAAAACGAATCATTATTAACAAACAAATACGAGCTAAATACTATTTTACGAATATTTCAAAACAATAAGAAAGAGTTTTTAATAAAAAAAGAAAAATTTCAAATATTTATTAATAAAATCGACGAATGTATAAAGAAGCATTATGATAAATCATTGCAAAAGCATTTAAAAGTGATCAAAATTCTTTAACTTTTACGTTAGCATTATTAGTTTTCTTAAATAAGACAAGTTGTCAAGATATACGTTAAACGATATCTTAATTGTTAACAAAATAAACATAATATATATGCGAATTATGGCGAAATTTAATATTAGAAGTTATCTAAATTGTTATGAGATAAAGTTACGATAAACTTTATTATTAAGTTGCTTAAATCGACGAATCTAGCAATTAAAGACAAATATGATTCGATATTAATAATAATTGACAAACTTATCAAGTATTTATATATTATCGCATGCAAGAAAAAGTTTATAGCAAAACAATTAAAATACATTGTATTAAATCGACTTATATAATATTACAATATACTTAAAAAATTAATCAGTAATAGAGACAAGCTCTTCAAGTCTAATTATTGAAAGACGTTTTTTTAATGTTAGAAACAAGATTCAGAATGTTCATTGTCTATTATTCGATTACGAACGATTAAATAGAACGAACAAATTAAAGTTTGAAGCAATATTTGAGACATTACATCAACAATACTTATAACAATTGAATATTACTTTTATTTATAACTTAATTAACATTAAATGCAAAGATTTCGAATATCACTAAAATAACTTTATTTTTCGTCAATTATAATAGAGAATTTAATTTCTTTAAGAAAAAACGAAAGCATTTGTTAACACAATTAGTCATTAAGAGAATATCGACACTAAAAAAGATATACAACAACATCTCAAAAATGCAAGAGAAATCGATTAAGTATTAAAACAAAAAACGAAAAACGACATCTTAACTAAAGAAGAGAAATAAAATATATCTTTTTACGAAAAATCTTAAGACAAGGAAGTTAAGCAAAGAATTATATTATATTAAAGTCGAATTGTTTCTCGTTAAAAAGACAAAAAATCAATCAATTACGAATTTGATTTATTCAAGAACGTTAAAGTATTTTTAGTATTTTATATTTTATTGTTGAAATTAACGAATTCAATTACGTCTTTATAGAACACATTTTATTTTCACTTACAAAAAGAGAAACAATATAAGATTGAAAAAATTCTATAATAAAAAATCAAAAATATCTTATTAAGTGAAAAGAATATTTTATCTTCGAAAATACATAAAATTTACTTAAGAACTTAAAGAAATGCTTTAACAAACTACGATGATTTCGTTAGCGACAAAATTACTTATAAGAGTCGATAAAGCATTAAAAGACAAGAGAGCAAACAATAAAGAATCGATAATAATATTAAATAGAGTTTCGAACGTCTCTTTAATACATTCGATTTCTCTTTTATTTTTTTCGATCTTTAAGATATTTTTCGATTTCGCATTATTTATATTTTTTAAATGACAAAATAAATGTTTTTTTGTTTCGTCTTTCGCGCAATTCTTAGACGCAATTTTGTTATTTTATCATTTAGCTTTTTAATCTTTTGAATAGTTTTATTCATTTCTTAATAATTAAAAGTCAAATCGCATTTTCGATTCTTTCGATAACACTTCTTACATTTAAGATATTCTTTATTTATTCGACAAAATACGCTAAATGCGACACAAATTTAACAAAAACGCATTGTGAGAAAAGCGTATTTATAGCGACGATTAACAACGAAATTGCGACGTTGTTTAGTAATCAATTTAATTAACATAATAAAAAAAATTCAAGACGAAAATTCTTGAAGAGAGAAAATAATGTTACGAGTCGCGTACTAATAAATACTATTCGTCGCGCATCGTTCTTCACAAGATAATTAAAAAGAAAAGATTTGTCAACAAAATTAAAATAATTAAGATGACTTGACTCTTAAGCATCTTGAATTTCGAATTAAAATAATTAAGATAATTAAGATTTTAAACATCTTAAATATCTTGAATTTCAAATAATAAAAAAGTATATAGCTTTCGAACGCGACTTTTTTATGAATCGTGTTCAACTTATTTTAAGTCTTTACTTATTGTTACTCTAATTTCTTAAATCACTTGTGAAGATTTATTGAACATAAGATTGTCTATAGTTGCAATTCTTGTTATCAAGTGATTGCTTGCATTGTCTAAAGACGTCTATAAATCTCTTCAATAACATAAATCGCTTGGATATCTCTTACGAAAGTACTAGCGTAATAGAAACGTTTAACGTTTAAAGTCGTTTATTTTCTTAAGATATTATGTTATAACAAAGTTACAAAGACAAAAAGAAAGACTGTTTTAAACAACGACTTTGTTAATAACGTGTGCGTAATTATTTATACGTTCGACAGAAATAAAAACTTCTCTATATATTGTTTTTTTATAAGCGAAAATAATATTGCTTGACTTATAACTATCTAAAGCGTCTAAATAAAAGAAGTCTAAATTAGACGTCTTGAATTAACTAGAAGACACATCTATATCTTTCTATAAAAACTTATTAAAATGTCTAGAAATGCGACGAAAATTAATTAATTTATTTTGAGACAAATATTAAGTTTGCTTTACGAGAGAGTGTTAATCTTTTTTACGTAACATAGCTTGCAATTGATTTAAATTAAAGATTGCAAAAAATAAAGTTTGTTCAAAAGTTGCGAAATTGAATTGCGAGATCGAAGTTTATTTAAAGATCGTAGAATTAAGTTGCAAAAACAAAGTCTATTTAAAAGTTACTAAATTAACTTAAGCGTTAAAAGATTGTTAAACAAGCTTTTGCTACTATTGCGAGTCTATATTATTAAACGTAGTTGTGTTCGACTAAATTAACAAAGAATAAATAGACTAAACATTTGATTGCGAAATATTAAATTCGACATCTCGTTATTAATCGTATTGAGCATGTTGCTCAACGTTAAATAAATTGAAAAATTGTAAATTGTACAATTGTGCGACAAAGTTAAGTTAATCAAACTATTGTCGATTACTTTGCAAAGAATTGTTGAAGCGTAAATCTATTATTTTAGATCTATTGTTTATTTCAAAATTCGTTCGATCAATTTTAGATCGACGACAACGATTTATGCTATCTTTCTCAAGAGAGAAAACTCGCTTTCGACGATATAAAATGTTAACGTTCGCTAATGTGTTCTTGCGCAATTTATCGTTGTTTAATTCGTCAATCTTGTTGTTTCTTAATCGATCGAAAGAGTTAATTATTGATTGTTTAATTAAAAACGCAAGTAAAACAGAAGATGCAAATAAAGAGGCGAAGCTTAAAGTACTTGAGAACACAAGTTTATTTTGTTGAATAACAAGAACTTCGTCGAGATGCTTTAAGACGACAATCGAATTAAAAGATTCTAGATCTAGAATGTTATCAAAATAGACGTTCAAATTCTTTTGCTCAAGTTGTTCGTTTTAATGTTCAAATAGTTGCTTTGCTAACAATTCTAATAATGCTTTTAAAATAATGTTGTTTAATGTAAAAGACAATAATATCTTTAAAATAACGACGTTAATTGTAACAAATTGTAATGTCTTCAAAATCTAATAATTAAGAACGATAGACAATAATGTCTTTGTCGAAAACTAGTTATAAGCTATAATAAATAGTAATTTCTTTGTTAAAACTTTGTTGTTAATTGTGTTAAGTAAAGTTATCTATTGCGTTTTTTCGAACTTATTAATTACTTATTTAAGTAAAGTCTTGTCGATTACTTATTTGATTAATCAAATTTGTTTATCTTTACTAGATTGAGCAAACTAAGTAAAACGACGAGTTTTATCTATTGATTTGAGTAAAGACAAACGAGACAAAGATTTAAAAAGCTTCTTGACTCTTAGTCTAGTTAACTTACTAATGCAAGAAATATACTAATGTTTAATAGTGCAAAACTGCAAAATTTGATAAGTAAGGACGAAAAAGCGAGATCAACTAGTTTGACTAAGAAAGATATCTCAACACAATTAGACAAACACTTGCGAAAAAGAAACTTGTTAACTTTGATGCAATAATTTAGTGTCTAATAATTACGAAAGATAGACGAATGCTAACTCTAATGCAATAATGCAATGTTTAATAATTGTTAAAGACAAACGAATGCTAGCTCTAATGCAATAATTCAATGTCTAGTAATTGCGAAACGCAAACGAATGTCAACTCTAATACAATAACTCAATGTCTAGTAATAAATGCGAGACTAAATAAGAGAATTAGCGATCAATGTCGTTCGTCTAAATTAGACGAACAATTGACTCGAATTGTACGTTGAAGCTAGTATTTGTTAGACAAAGAATAGCAATTAGGCAAGCAAAGCAACTAGGCAAAGCAACTAAGCAAGATAAAAAGACACGCAAGTAAACAAGACAAACATCTATAATAATTGTAAAGATAATTCTCTAAGAACTAAGTTAACAATTAAGTTATACTTGATTGTTTAAGAGTAGACGTTATCGATAGACGTCAAACGCTCTCTTGCTATTTGACAAGAGCATTAGACATAAATCTCGTAACAATTTTTATTGATCAATTTAACTTCTACTTTGTAATATTTTTTATTGTCGCAAATATAGATAGTTTTGTTTGCAAGCTTTTTTAATACATATTGGCAAAGTTTCTTTCTTTTCTATATATAATTTTTATTTAGACAAGACTTTTTAACAACTTTTTTGCGTACAATTTTTTAATTAATTGATTGTTCTTGTCGATATAGATATGTTGATATTGCATTGTTTCGATTAGAAAGCAAGAAAATAATATTCGATCTAATATATTAATATTTTTTTTGTCAAGAACTATCTTAAAGAGCTGTATATATAAATATTTTAATATTGCATTTTTTATATCTACAAACAATTAAATATTATTTGATACTCTTAATAGTTGTTTACAACAATTTATAACTTCTATATAGACTAATACGTCTTGAAAATTGTTGTTTTCGACTCTTTTTTCTGTCTCTTGCATAATTCTTGTTGTTGTTATCGATTTTACATCAGTTTTGCGCTTAATAACATTAAATGTGCAATTAAATAGAAGTCTACATATTACAATTGCATAACGCAAAGAAAGACTAAAAGAGATACTTGAAAGTCTTGTGTAGACATGTTATAGAACGAAAAGTAAATAGATGTTGTTTATAAAGTCTGCATTCAGAGATGTAAACAAATATCGGGCAAGCGGATCGCAACCGACTAACCGCATCGGGTAACTAACAAACTTCGAGACGACACGAGTAAGGGTCTCGAGATGCTCTGGCTTAGGCCATCGGGCTCGGCGCTTCTGTCCACTCATTCTGCGCACTCGCACCTTTACCCCAGACTGAGACCCTACTACTTCACGCTCAGATCGCTCCCGATGCAAGCACAGAAGTGGCTGCATCTGCATCATCGAGTCAGGGAGTCGGGCGCATATCGGATGGACATCCTAAGCTCATTAAACATGCCCGGGTATCTCTTCCGCCAGATATTATTGTTGCTGACCCGCTCATGAAACCACTTCACAAAGACACCCCCAGTGCTCTATATCGTCATCAACTCTGAACGAGTAACAGAAGGAGCTCTTTCATCGTGAGCCTAGTTCCAGCAGTCCCATACACTAGCCATCGGCGCACACTTGCCCTGCCTAAACTGAGTCGAGCAAAGTAAAGTGACAAGTCGTGTTACGGTGTGAGTAAAGTTGCTCCCGCATGCTAGATTCTTGCTCAGCTTCGAGGCATCGAATTTTCTGACCGAACAACAGACGGACATCTGATACAAAGGCGATCTTCAACAACTTGTGGACCCGGCCCAAGCAATTCATTGCCCGCCCTGTTTGTTGATATTACCATATGTCTTGGCCTAGCTCATAATCCCACACTTCTATCTGCATTCATACCAAGCCTAAGATCAACTTCACTTCAATCCTTTCTCCTTACCTTTCTTTCAGCGTAAAGCTGTGCCTTGACGAGGATACTTGTTGTCACATTGTCATGATACCAGATAGCGAGATCAAAATTATCCTCGACCAGCAACCCGCAATTGAGAAAGAAAGCACCCATCAGCATGTCTGGTAGAAGTGCAGTTGTGCGTGCTAGAATTAACGAGCAAGCCGAAAGGAGAGCGCAACAGCAGGGACATCACGATTACGGAAATGAAGACCACTTTACTTACGGCTATCCTGCTGCGCCAGAACATCCAAATTCCTCAACTGTTACTTCCTACATTTCTACTCCACGCCCCAGTCGCCGACGGCAGTCCATCTCTTCCAACGGAAGCGCGTGCGCCTATGGCTATTCTCAACCAATGCGCAAGCCACGGCCCATCATCATTCAATCAGCTATCGAGAAGAGTGATTTCCGAACGCATTTAGATGGCATGAGCTCGAGCCTGCGAGGAAAACTTGGCAAGCTACTGCGAGGCGGTGACAGCGATGGTTCAAGTCAGAGGAGGAGGCCAGGCACATCGACTTCTAGATCAGAGTCGGATACACGCAGTGCCACAAACAGCACCACATTCACACCCTCGATTGATGCTGTGCCTTCGCTTACACCGAGTATATCGCCTTCCGAGATACCCTCGTCATGTCACTCTCTCCGGACGCCCACCACATACTCCTCAAGATCCAAACAGCAGCAGGAGTCCGTGATACATAAGGTTCGAAGATTTGAAGGCGGCGGAAAGCTGCCGCAGCTTGGCTGGAAGTCACTGTCAAATGTAAGACAGAGTTTCGAACTGATTTGTTAGGGGCATATGTGTTGACATTACTTCAGAATCCCGAATTATGGGACGAATGTGGCGACACCTTCGTCTACATGTACATGCGTGGCTCCAAGACAAAACCTCCGCCTTCGTTTCGCATCGATTCAAGGGTGATTCAAGAGTCTGGTTCGCAGATTTTCATCGATAAGCTGTTCAATCCTGTGGAACCGGAAGGCTGGCCTCGCTTTTACCCACATGATGAAACCATAGGAGGCTCGTCACCTGAGGATTCAAATGACTCGTATGAGGGCTACCGCAATGGTGTTCCATTAGGAATGCATTCTCCCATGAGCGACCGTGATGCTCTCCGCTCATTGGATGTCTCCAAAGGGTTGACCGGAAGAGCGCCTCGAGGCATTCGGCACGAAATCTACGTTCCTTGGCCTGGCGCAGAGACCGGTATCTACTCTACAATCTGGCACATAACAACAAGGAACTATTTTGCAGTCATGTATGATGCCAACGCGCTCGTAGGGACGACTCTGCACGAGGCGATGTTCAAGCTTTTTGAACGCGTTACAATGTATCCTGACTACCTTGATCGACATATTAGTAAGGTAGCTTGGTTGACCGACTACATTGTCCGGCACAAGTTCGACGATGTAAGGAACAACCCATCCTATGCAGCGTCATTACTTGCATTTAGCGAGAATCCAGGCGTGCAATGGAGAGAAGGCTACATCGAAGCATTTGTGCACTGCACGGGAATGCTCAACATGGGTCTTCAGACCATCCCAGAATGGCGCTACATCACACCCCACACCAAGATGTTCCTCCAGAACGCTAGCATGGAAATCGAAGAGCGCATCCACCGTGCCCAAGCCTGGCTCCTTTCCTTCGACTTCAACGAAATGTGGCCCATAACCAGCGCCCCCTCGTCCGCCGCACGAGGGTGCTTCGACCGCCTGCGCAAATGGCTTTGCAAATACTACGAAAACGCCTTCTTGCACTGGCCCCCCACAAATGAACATACCTGGCTAACCCACGACATGGTCGTTCGCCTCTCCAACGACTTCCACGGCCTCTACGATTACCTCGTCGACCGCGACGTCCTCTTCGATGGCTCCGAATACCGCCCGGGCCAGAAATGGGCCATCCTGTCCAAATCCGGCCAACCGTTCCGCGCCGACATGCACGACCTCCCCTTCACCGACATCCTCCTCGGCTTTGACGCCCGCCACAAGTTCCCGCACCTCCCGCACCCCTACCCCCAAGTCCCGCTCTCCGTCCCCGTCCAATCCAAATCCAAATCCGCATTCACCCTCAAGAAACCCACTTCCCCAGCCGACCTCCTCGCGCAATCCCGCCGCAAAGCCCTCTCCTACGCCGAGGCCAGCAACGTCTACATCCTGCGCGACCAGTACATGCACACCGACCTCGTCACGAACTTCATCCGCTTCGAGCAGAGCGACATGCTCGACTCGCTCGACCCCCTCGAGGCCCGCCGCGGCCGCTGGATCCTCATCTACGCCATCCTGCAGGTCCTCGCGACTATCAGCGTCGACAGCCCGAACCTGCGCTACAAGGAGGGCGCGCAGTACCACCTCAGCCCGCAGATGAAAGGCGTGGTGCCCTGGGCCGAGCGCGGCTCCCCGCCAGAAGAGGAAGCCGACCATACGCGCTCGCACTGCTGGGTCGTCCCGAGCACGTGGGGCCCACCTGTCGTGAAGGCGCGAGCGGGCGCGCACAAGCCTATTATCTGGGGCCAGTTCGGCGACGGCCGCTCGCGAGCTGAATCCACGGAGAAGATCCCGCAGCTGAAGGTCCGGGATAGTAATTCGATCGGCAGGCAGAGAGCAGAGGAGTGGGTTGCGATGAATGGCGGCGGAGCGGATATCGGGAGCGATGGGTGCACGACGGCGGATACGATGGATGGGGTCAGAGAGGGGCTGGAGAGCAGTGTGGGCAACAATACGCGGAGTGGAAGCGGGACGGCGGCGACGGCGGCGAGTAGTGGGGAGAGGGCAAGTAGCGGGGAGGGGCTTGGTGGAGGGGCGAGTAGTAGGGAAGGAGTGAAAGAGGATGCGAAGTGGGAGGCTAGGAGGAGGAGGGCGCTGATTCATGGGTTTACGGATTTCCAGGTGCCCAAGGATTGGTGAGGAGGGAGGACAGGGAGTATATGGGGCGGTATTTGAGGAGCAGAAGATGGAGGTTCGAACGTATCGATATGCCACGGCGGTACTACGATTTTCTCGGTTTGGCGCTGGGGGGGGGAGAAAGGAGAAGATGGTAGATCTTTCAGGCCTCCCTTCTTCACCAGCGAATACCCCAGGATGGAATACTACACGCATATACAGCGTGTAATGGAGGATAATAAACAGCATTATGGTAGATTACGGTTGGATGATGCGGCGACGAGATAGAGGAGGGGGTTCTCTATAGTGGTAACATCTATGCTACCAGAGATGGCTCCCCATACGTACTCTATAAATTCAGATATGCTGGGGACCAGCACTCCAGAAAACCGATACAGTAATCCATGGTTCTTGAAGCACGTTGAACCCGAAGCAGAAATGTCCATGTTGCAGCAAGTAGTTCACTGGGGGTACATCGAGGGATGTAGACGAAGATGTATCAGCCGGCTTGTGAAGCTGACCATGGACGTGGAAAGATACTGCACTGCGTGGAAAGCTGGAGAGGGGACGAGGACAACTCCGAGGAGACGACATGGGCTTGTGTGAGATTTACACAGTGTGAAGGGAATCCCTTGCCAGAAGAGCCAAGAGAATCTCAAGCCATGGAGATATGCAGCAGGAGGCAAGGTTGAAGAGGATAAAGTAGATTCACTAACATGTAGGATGAAGGCAGCATTCAGGGCTGAAAGAAAAGAAAAACAGCAATAGTCTCCCATACCTTACCCAAGCGGTAGCTAAAATCGTTCCAGATACCCAACGGGCCAATACAATCACGCATTGACGTGTTGGCGATCTTACGACCAAGGCAGGCAATGATCGGCGATGAAGGTATATGCGAGGACTCTGTATCGAAAGAAGTTATTGTGCAGGAGAGTGTATTAGATTTGATGGCGCTATGAGGTAGTCGATTGATGTACATTGCTAAATGCGTGTCCACGCGCAATACCGTCAATACGTGATTGCGTCGACTTGTTGGGTATTCGAGATGATCTTATCTTAGCTGCCGCTGGGGTATGGGAGACGATAGCCGAAAGAAGAAACATGGAAAGGGAGGATTGTCACCGGAGCCTGATTATGCAATGAATTCACACTCAGGTTGACAGGAAATTCGGGATTCAAAAGAGTACTTCTGGGCAAACGTACTATGCTAAAGAATGTCAATCATGCAATCAGACAATTTTGATATCCTTCCTTCCAGCGCCTTGGCTTAATTGCAAATCCAAGTGTGACTCCCTCGAAGCACTGCGAGTACCTGGGTCATAACAGGTCAACCATTCAACCCTCTCGACCTCGGATCAACCTATCAGGTGTTAGAACGGAACCCACGACTATACACCGACGTAGGGCTACGAGCTCTCACCCTTCCTGGATTTCCAACATACGGCTCGCCTGGTCGGAAGCCCGCGGATTTCATCATCTCAGTGAAAGTTGTCTGCCTAGCTCCCGCACCGTTTGGTGCGATATTAGGCGGGCTGTAGATTTTTATACTCTCCATGCTGGGCTCCTTTCGCATCTCTGGTGTCCGCATCGGGGTTTGCAAGCTTCGCCCAATGCCATCCTGGCTATTTTGCATCGGGAAACCATGAGTGTTGTGTCGGCTCAAGGTAGGTGAGCGCGAGAAGAGGCTTCGTACGCGAGAGGTTCGTCGAGGGGCGGTATTCTCGGCGTCAACGTTCTGGGGTTGGCGGCGGAGGAAGTCGGTGCGGAGCGAGTTATCCTGGTAGATGGGATCGGAGACAGTCGCTGCTGGGGAGGAGAAGACGGATGAGCCGGACTTCTTGGCGGATTTGATTCTCCTGCGGCCGCAGAGGCAGATGAAGGCGACTGTGAGGAGAACGCCTACGAGTAGGCCGGAAAAGAAGCCTACAAGGACGCCAATAGGGGTGAAATTGCTGCAGTGCGCTGCGGTTGCCGTCGTATTTTGAGGCGAGGACGAGGGTGCGCTAGTAGCACCAGAGGATGTAGGCTTTGCTGTCCCAGTAGAAGTAGGTTTCGAGGTTGACGTTGGGCTTGCTGCTTTGGTGGTAGAAGATTCGGTTGCCGCCATGACACAGCTGTTGTTCTGGCAAGTGTAGCCCTTCGGACAGCACTGCGACCCGCATGTAGCCAACGTGCCGGTCAGATCGGTGCTGTGAAGCTGGCTTGCAGGCGAGAGGGTAGCGTTTTGTTTTGTGATGTCGCAACTGAGAGGCGCAATGGTTTTGCAGTCTTGTCCTGTCGGGCAGCATACGGCCGACTTGTTACTGTTGAAGGCTATGCATTGCTGGTTGGTGGGACAGCAGAAGTTGGCAGGTATGCCGGCGATGTTGCACGGCGAGTAGCCCGTTGTTGCACACTCTGCCGTATCTCTGCCGAAAAGATCGAAGTGATGCGCTGCATTGAGCACTGTCGCGTGCGCGATAGATGAAGGTATGGTAGAGGATACGAGGCACGCGGCCAAGAGGTTCAGGAATGTCTTTCGCGTCATATTTGCTGTAGAAGATTAGATGATGTCGATCTCCCAGAGACCTGTGGTTATAGATGGTACGATGTGGCGAAATGAGAGAGTAGTAGAAGGAGTAGAGATAGACCGAGCAAAGAGATCACAGGACCGCCTTCAAAAGAATGGGACAAAGAAGAAACAATGCCAAAGCCCAGCTTTGTGCACGCAAGACAGAGACGCCCGGATATGCAGACCTATGACGGAGAAACAATGAGAGATGGGGAAGAGGCCGTTATGTTGGCCGCCCTGTAGGCAAAACCAATATCGGGCATCCCATAAGGTTCCTGTACTGCTTCACTGTGTCGCAAGGATTGAGAGAGCGTACCACGCGCCCGCGGTATACTCATTGGGTAACCGGATTGGCTACGGAGACTCGTTCACGACAGACAAGTATGACTCCGAGTATCGAGAGGTTGCCTGAAGTTCATGTCCATATATGGAGCATGGGTGAAACAGACATGGGAGTCGGCGGTTGATGTGAGAGAATGAAGTCCAGTCGATGAGACAAAGCTATTGATTCGCCGTCACTCGCCGCGCTAGAACTCCGGATGCGCGATCGGGCTAGCTTACTAAGCCAACTTTTGATATTCGTGAGATCCCTGAGGAGATGCATGTTGATGTTCCAGGTTTCAGAGTGATTGTCTATGATATCTTCACCTCTGATACGGCAGCAGTCCGCTCTGCTAGGCCGTAAGCCGCTCTCTGTGTGTGATCACACCTTCCTACGGCGTATGTAATGACTAATTGTTTCTCCACAGAAAAATTGTCTATTCGCCGCGAAGACGCAGCGCCGCGGTCGACACAATGTCCCTGCTCTCACGCATGGCCAGAAGTTCGTGAACGACGGCGTAGGCGGCATGATGTCACCTGATGGCTACGATATCGCATGGACCCAGTATCAAGGCTACACCGTACAAAGGCTCAATGAACTGACTGTCGGTACCGTCGCCCGCGCTCTTGACGATACCTCGTCAGATACTAAAAGCTCTTAGGAGGGCCGAACGAAGGCCGCAAAACGAAAGATCTAATCATCCAGTATGCGCGTGATGCCGACAAAGCTACGCTCTTCAACCATGCCTCCATGGCATACAACAACCACTTCATGTTCAGCACCCTCGTACGTCCCGCGCCCTTCTCCTTCACCTATACTCGGATGTCGCATTCACTCATAGCACCCCCCCAAACGTTACGCATCACACTAACAATTTCCTATCGCAGACACCGACCCCCCAGAACCCCCAAGAAATTTGCTCCGACCCCTTCCAAAAATCCATCTCCACTTCCTTCTCCTCCGTCCCCTCCCTCCGCGAAACCTTCCTCGCAACCGCCTCCTCCCTCTTCGGCCCCGGCTTCACGTGGCTCATCAAACGCAACCACGAACGCCCCCACGGCCGCCTCAGCATCCTCAACACCTACCTCGCCGGCTCCCCCTTCCCCGGCGCCCACTACCGCAAACAGCCCATCGACATGGCCACCGCCAACACTTCCGTGTTCCCAAACTCCCCGCAGCATGGGATGGCACTGATTGGGAAGGCCGGAGCCGTGGGCCAGTATAGCGATGGGGTGAAGACGGCGCCGGGGGGCGTGGATCTGGATGTGCTGATGTGTGTGAGTACCTGGGAGCACACCTGGTTGAGGGATTGGGGGGTTGCGGGCAAGAGGGAGTTTCTGGAGGCGTGGTGGGAGTGTATTGATTGGGGGGTTGTGGAGGCGAATGCAGGTGGGATGGGCGAGAAGAAGCAGAGACATGGAAGGGGAGGCACGCAGGATTACTAGAGGGTGGGCAGTGCTTTAGGTGTGGACTGTGTATAGTGATCTGTATCATACCCGGCTACGCATGGATTGGGCGTATGCATACGGTGGCTTTGTTGATAGACTCTCTGCTGGTGATGTGTTTGACTTGATAATCGGATGTTTGTCTTACGGAAATAGTTTCCCATACCCAAGCGGTAGCTAGAATCATTTCAGATACCCAACGGGCCGACGCAATCACGCATTGACGTGTAGAGGATTTTCCAACCAAGGCAGGCGATAATCAGCGATAAACGTACATGCGACCATTTCTATCGAAAGAAGTTATCCGGAGTGGCATAACAATTGCTAATTGCGTGTCCACAGGCAATGCCGTCAATGCGTAATTGCGTCGACTTGTTGGGTATTCAAGATTGGGTTATGGGAGACTATTGCCGTTTATCTTATCTAGACTTGGTTGTCAGATATTCTTATCGTAACTACACAAGAAGAAGCTTTGGTAGTTTTCACACATATGGTCATTGGAAAAATACCCATAGGCAACAAGCTGGGAGAAATCAATACTTGGATTAATGGGGGAAAAGAAGCATATCGGTCTAACCATAGCAAAGCAACTTAAAACCACCAAGCTAATCGCCGTCTATCGCAAACCGAAAGAACTTTTGAGTCAGCCACACACCATGTCGATCCTGCAAGAAAGCAACAGCAGGCCACCCATCACTGCTACAAAGAATGTCTGCCCTCCACGTCTCGTGGTCGTCGTACTACTGCTAGAAGAATCCCTCAAGACCGTACTATCATGGGTCCACAATTTGCGTACTGGGATTAGTATCCTAAGAGCGCGGACGCTCCCGGCTCGCTCGAGATGTAGAGAACCTCGTGATCATTGGTAAACCCATTAAACTTCGTAGCGGAGCATCTAGTGTACGCTCCCATGTCCTCAAAGTAGAGCCAATCGCCGACATCAAGTACACCACAGAGTGTGCAGGCCTCCGTAATGCGGTCGATGCCATCGCAGGATGGACCCCAAAGAGAGTAATCGGTGGACTCAACATTGTTTTCTCCACCACGCTTCTGGAGGACACGGGCCAGGGGATGCTGGTGATCGAATATGATGCTGGAGAAGTTGCCGTAGACGCCATCGTTGAGATAGAGCATGTAGGAAATCGCCTGAGTTGCTGGATCCTCAATCTCTCGGCGGGCAATAACGCTACAAGCCAACGTGAAGGCCGAAGACACATAATAGCGCCCTGGTTCGCCAATGATACGAATACTAGAGGGGAAATTCTCGTCCAAGGCATTGCTCAGGACCTGTGCCATCTCGTCAAATGTATCGCCTGAGAAGCCTCCTCCAACATCGAGGACCTTGAGTTCATATCCGACCTCGGACGCCTGATCAAAGACAAAGCGCGAGTCTCTGGCCGCTTTGACAAAGCTCTGCGGATCGGAAGCTCCAGATCCGACGTGGAAGCTTACGCCAATGACGCTCAGGTCCAGGTCTTTAGCGAGCTCCATTAGTTCTCTAGTGCAGTCAAGGGATGCCCCGAACTTGAGACTTAGACGGCACAAGCTTGAAGAATCATCAGTCAAGATCCGCAAGAAGAGTTCTGCCTTGGGATAGTGTGCACGGATCTTGTACAACTCGTCGGCATTGTCGAATGTCATCTGCTTCACGCCATGCTGAGCAGCATAGCGCAGGTACGATTTTGTTTTGCACTGCATGATTCCAGGATTAGCAATTTTTCTTGGGGTCGCTTTGAAGACATAGGGCATATCTTTCGAGCGGATGCTCGCCAGGCATGTCTCAATGCTTTTGAAACGATCACAAGGGGATTAATGATGCTTGGAAGGAATAACGTACTGGCTGAGCATAAATTATGCGTGACGGGTCCACTCCAACATTGAGAACCTGTTCGATCTCTTGCTTCGATGCACAATCAAAGCCAGTACCAAGAGCCGCAAGCAGGCGAAGCACTTCGGGGTCCGGATTGCACTTGACGGCTGAGCCTGTGTTAGTATGGTACAGTTTATCTGAGACGCAAACTTACCATAGTGGGGCTTGACCCTCTTCAAGTTCATCTTCCAACGAAGATGCTGCCGGTATACCTCACCCATGTCAGCCACGAAGAAGGCATCCTCCTCCCCGGGCTCGCAAACGTCGGTATCGACGATTTTGGCACGCTCTTGCAAAGTACCCTTTACCATTTCTTCACTGATCTTACCGCCATGATGGTGGTTGCTAATAACCTTCAAAGATTCTCTATTGAGAAGACTTGATTCATATTCGGATTTGGTAATCGTTGCCGATAGTGCCATGCCCTTGCAAAAACGCAGAGGGGTTCTGTGATTGTTATTGGTGGGCAAGGGTCCTGTTAGGGAGGTTTGTAGGCGTAGGCGTCAGCCCCTGCACTAGGCTGACGAAGTCCGGACGACTCTTCCTCGAGAAGAGGAAGAACCTCTAGGTCCGTCCTATGCGGCAGCTGGGTGTTGGAAGACGTCTGGGAGCTGTTGAGTAGACGCTCCAAGGGAAGAGTCTCAGGCTCAGAAGTGGCGGTCAGCAGGGGGCGGTAGGTCGTTGAGAATATCGCGCTGGGGGCGTGTAGCGGGATCTTGAAGGGAGAACTGAGCTAGGACCCGTGAGGCCGTGGTGGAGGAGGCACCTTTGCAGCGGACAAAGGGTTGGTAGGGACTCTAGAAGGCAACTATATCTGTAAGTAGGTGAATCACGACGTAAGCGAAACAGTCCTGCTTAGCCTTCTTACATGCTTTTTCGTCAGACCTACGGAGGTCCTGAAACTTTCTGTGGTGGTAAGGCGTATGAACAGGAAGCTGCCTACTTGAATTGTGGTGTATGAAGTGGTATTTGAAGGTGATGACGTGAGATTAACCACGAGTACTTTAAGAAAGTGCGGGAATTAGAGGTTCGGTTCACCGCAAATCCTGCCCTAAAAGTCCGGTTCACCGCGAATCCTGCCCCACGGTGGCGGAGCGATGACCCCACCATAGCGCTTGCCGCGGCTCCTTGAACCCTGTTGTGCAGCTTACATAGGTGATGAACAAAGAATTGAAATTGTACCTACTCACTGATGTCTGCCTCGCTTCAAATTCTTGCCCTATTGCAGTACTATTTTGAGATGTTGGCCTCAGCCGTGTATTCCAGGAAGCTCAATACCTACAGCAGCTGAGTTGGCGGATTTTGTCATGATTGGCGCATTCATCATTATACCAATTCCTCCCAGACTATTATCAAGTGAGGCGAGGTTGCGGTGTGCGTGTGGCGCCGAATCTGGGCTCTGTTATTATAGCGATCCATGAAGCCAACTCTTTGTCACATTATCATTCCAATGGAAGAGAGCACATGTCAAGGTTAGGAATTGACATCCACGCTGGTGTTTGATGATCAAGTGTTGACCTAAGGTAGGGCAAGGCACCGCCTAAGCTGACATGTTGCGACTTTCTTCCATTCTTGTTCTTAAGGGACGTGACTGCATCGGTGGAATTTTGACCAAAAGTATCAATAATACTCTTCTTCGAATTGTAGACTTATTGTAATCATTCGAACGACTTTCTTGTCCGTTGCTTGTATACATGTATCTCAACTCTTTCTGGGCTCTGTCCAAAGGCTGTTCTGCCACTATCTGGAAGTTCAATGGATGTATGATATTCTTCTACGAAGCCAGCGGATTCCAGCAAGTCGAAGAAAATTGCCTCACTCGGATGGCGTCTCTTTAACGAGATGATGACTCGGACCATAGGCGACACCGCTACGAGTGCTGAAAGTGTTTTCACCAGATCTGGAAGGCTATGGAAGACAGTCAGTGGCACAGAGTTAATTGCCGTGAAGACAGGAGGGACAATAGATTGATACAGCGTTAGGCATAGAGAGAACCGAAATTTGCAACAAACCTGTCAGAGTTGTAAGTACAGTCGGATATCAGCACGAGATCGAAGATAGCTGTTTCCAATGCCGCAGGCAGTCCCAAATGCCAGTCAAGGACGAGTCGAGTCAGCTTAGTATTTGATGCAGGAGTCGCTCGTCGAATGTTTATGTCTAGAATCTCCATAGCTTCGGGCAAGTCCGAGAGAACCACATTGCATTGTGGAAACAGCTGCGCAAAACAGATTCCTCCGATGCCACAGCCAGCACCAAGCTCGATAATTCTAGTCTCCTGGGCAGTCAAGAGGAGAGTTCTTATGAAGGTAGCCAGTTCAACACTTGAACGTTCGGCGCATTTCGTCAGGAAAGCCGCAAGTGCGATGCCGGCATCCCTAGTCGAGTGAGCATAAGATACAATAACGCAGACTTACCTACCAAATGTGGCGGGCAATACTTTCGCCAATATCTTCCAATATGGACAGCACGTTGCTCGGCTGTAACATGAAACGTCTTTCAACTCGGGTTGAGACATCTTTCATGATAGTAGAACCACCGACATCGCTCCTGCAACTGACAATATCGCAAAGCACTACTAAAGGAAGGCCTTCAAAAAGCGTTGCGGGACCGCGATTCGCAGTTTCAACTAGCAGACTCAAAGACCGCATGTTTTTGGAACGTGTCGCGTCCACTTCCACCTCGAACCGTAGCACACGCATACCAGCCTTCCAGAGTGCAGCCTGACACTCGTTGATTGTGTCAGCATCTTCATTGCTATGAATCAGCTTTGCACGTAGAAGCACATCAATAGGGAGAAAGTCATCTCCCAAGTCCGTAGTTATAGAAATCAGGGCTTTAACCACTTGACGAGTACTGCTGACGGGATACAATTGCGGTGCTTTGAGAAAACGGATGTAGTGCACCATGCTACTAAATTTGTTCTTGGGAACAGTGCGAACTGCGAAAACCATCTAGCAGCTTCAGAAGGCTACACTAAAAGAGGCCTAGGCCTGAAGTGGACGAGTCTCGGCTTTCGGGACGGATTTCCCGGCAACGCCTCTCTTGAGGACCCTTCAACCTGGATTGTACCGTAATTTCATAGCCGCTGGCGAGCTTATGACACTCCTCTTGATGTTGCGTCCGCAGCGTCCCTCCCATTCTACACCTGCTACTTTTTGCGAGTAGTAGCCCTGGTTCCTGTATGGTTCGATACACGATTCATTCTCTTATGGGGAAGGACATTCACAGCTTTACCCGTTGCAATTTGTGCGAATCAATGAAAGTTCCTTCTATGGTGCCCCGATGGCTCAGTGTAAGATGTAGTGTCTTACTGAATCAGTCATCAATCGTAATGCTTTGACTAAAACAGACGACGCCTGTGAAGCTCTCAACTCGGTACAGGGCTATCTAGGAAATCAACCCGATAAGGGAAAGTATCTCCTTGCGCTGGTGCTAGTTCGTCTGGCAACCCCTATATGAATGCTTGTCTTGTTGCTTCATTAGAGGTCCTTCGACTGTGTCAACGATAATCCTTGCTAGACTCTGGTCTCATTACCTTGCCAGCACGTGGAACAGGAACCAATTTCCCTACAGATATATCATATTATACAGATCTGGCACGACGCTTTCTCAGAAGGCGCTCATAAGCGGCGGAAACAGCACGCCCTCCAGGCCCCCTTTACCGACGGGGACCATTGGCGTTCCGTACGTGGTATCTGATCCGAACCTCGTGTTGTCGAACTTTCGCTGTTTGGGATCTACGCCGAGCTGATCGAGCAGCTGCTTCATTTTCGATGGCATATACGGCTGAAGTAGTATGCCGCTAATTCGGATGGACTCGGCGCACATGAAAATGATCTCGTCGAGCTGTTTCTGATCTGTAATGTACCATGGAGCGGCATTTTGGATGTAATTATTCATCTGGCAAACACGTTAGTTGTTCTGGGGCAAAGGACATTCTAGATCTCGGGAGCTTTAGGATCAATTGAACGAACCGAGTAAACACCATTCATGATAAGATGCAAGGCTGCGCCTGGATCTAGCTCCTCCATCGACCGTGCAACCTTTTCCGGCAGCTCTTCGAATCGTTTGCGGCGCTCCACAGCCGAGGGATCATCTTCCTTGATCATTCCGCGCTCAACAGCGCGGCGGACACTCCAGCCTTTCCTCCCACGCACGACGCGGCTCACTAGGTTTCCCAATCCGCCTTGTAGACCTTTTTTGTAGCGTTCGATGATGTATGAATTGTCATAACTCGCATCGTCTCTGAGGCCTCCGTCGTGCGCAAGATAGTAGCGCATGGTGTCAACGCCGAAGCGCTCGAGTGCAAAAAAAGGATTTACCACATTACCTCTAGACTTTGACATCTTGGCGCGGCCGAGCGTCCAGTGCGCATGGGTCAGTACTTGGCGTGGGAGGGGAATGTCGAGAGCCATAAGGAAGGCTGGCCAGTAGACGCAGTGAAATCTACAGGCCGTGAGACGGAATGTAGAATTAGGAAATAACTATTGCAACGCACCTAACTATGTCTTTACCAATAACATGGCAATCTGCCGGCCATCCCCCAGCGCTTTCTTCGCCGGGTATCTGAAATGGGTAATTGGCCTTCGTGAGGTAGTTGATCAAGGCGTCGAGCCAGACATAGATTGTCTGGGAACTGTCATCTGGAACCGGGATTCCCCAGCTCAACCTCTCCACTGGTCGAGATATGGAGAGATCTTGCAGACCCGCCTCTACGTGCTGGACGACCTCTTTCATTCGCGTCGCAGGCTTCACGAAGTCTGGATTTCTGTCGTAGAACTCTAGGAGCCGATCCTTCAAGGACGACATGCGGAAATGATAGTTCTTCTCCGAGGTGAACTCGACCTCATTGCCGGTCTCTGACGAGGCCTGCAGAGATGTTAGTGGTGTATTTCTGCGAGTAGCCTGGCACTTGCTATTATACCATGAACTTTCGGCCCGTAGAAGGATCAAGCGCTAGCTGAACGGCGTTGACAGGGCAGAAAGTCTCGTCGCTAACCGAATACCAACCCTCGTGCCTGGAAGCATAGATGTAGCCGCGCTCTTTCAACATAAGCTGCAGCACGTCAGTACTACAAACCGGTAATCCTAAGGCAATACCTACTAACCCAGAAGTGCTGGACAGCGAATCGATGATCTGGCTCCGACGTCCGTATAAAGTGATCTCGGTCTATCTCGCTGTCTTCTGCCAGTTTCTGCAGCTCACTCAACTCCCTATCAATGCTGTGACCGCCCTGGCACTCACCTCGAACGACTTGGACATTTCATCGCAGAAAGAGCGCATATCTTGTCCTGTTTTCGCCGCCGCTCCTTGGATCTGAATCGTCCGTATGTTTCAGCTGAGTATCTAGTCTGAGCGTTTCCGGAGATACCTTCATGCCATGTTCATCGGTGCCCGTGCAAAGAATAGCTCTTCTCCCTCGGAGGGCGTGCCATCGCTTTAAGATGTCTGTCAAGACCAGAGTGTACAGGTGACCGACGTGCGGAGCTGCATACTTTCAATACTGATTTGCAGGCTTTATATTGACTAAGGCAGACCTACCGGCATTTACGTAGAAAATGGGAGTCGTAACATAATAGGGCTTGCTAGGGGTCTCGGCCGCGTGAGAGTGCTGCTGTCGAACATTTGCGCGCAGCTGGCATCTATCGCAGATCCATCCTCGCCGGAGCTTTGTTGTAGTACGGAAAGATTGAGCGAATAATAACGGCGGTTTCATAGCAGAATGTTAAAACCCTGTGCAGCGCGACGCTGCGTCTTGGAAAGCTCCTCTATCACCGCAAGCAGCGTGCGGGCCGACGTCCCGCCGAACCAGACCTCCAGACGTCTTTTCCAAGTGTTCTAGAGATTCTGGCTATCTCAATTCGATCACAAGGTTTTACGCATTGCTATCTTCATCACCAGTGATGCGAAACCCTTAAGATAAGAGCTGCAGCCTTGGATCAAGTAGGTGTGAAGCACTCCGGGCTATTGCAAGCATGTCTGTACCGAATGAAGAAACAAGCGTAGCCGTCGCAACAGAGAGTACGGTTTCGAAAACATTCTTAAATTCGGCCCTGTTGAGCTGACTATGCAATATTCACAGCCGCAGAGAAGTTTGTGGATTCTTACTATCATGCGCTACAATCTCAACGATCTACTATTGCATCGTTCTACCAGAAACCGAAAACGCTACCCGACGGCAAGAAAACCCCCTCCATCACCTACAATGGAGAAGCGAAGACGGACGGTGCCGCCATGCAGAAGCTCTTCCAAGATGGTATGGCATCCGCACATTTCGATGTCCAAGGCCTAGATGCTCAATGCCTGAATCCCAACTACATTCCCGACGGCACTGCAGGCGGCCATGCAATGTCTGGGAAGAATCTGACAGTATTGGTCACTGTGAATGGATACGTGAAATTTGGAGACGCTAAGACAGCCTCAACGAGAGGCTTCATTGAAAGCTTCGTGCTTATACCGAACCAAGATAATATGGGACCCCGTACCAGGGCGAAGCAGATCAAAGACTACATAATTCAAAGTCAGACATTCAGAGTTGTGGTCTGAATACAACGAGAATGAAGTTCGCTTTCTCTATTCACGGCACCTTAGCATTGAAAAGCAGTTGGGCATTCTATTACAGAGCAAGCGCGTGGCATAATCCGATAAGCCTCGAAGAGCATCTGATAGACCGAGTGGTGAGAACAATTACAACGTTCTTTCAGCTACCGAAGAACACAACAGGGGATGTGTAGAGCTAAGCATGTAGGTATCGAGATACTGCGTAATCCTGGACCCGGCTCATTGAATTAGCTGCAATAGCATAAGCTTCCCGTTAGATGACGGAAAAAGGCTTTCACAATGCTGTCGATCGAGAAGTGTTGAAAGATGTTTGTTGTGTCGTTTCCAGGACAAAAAGAATGTACATTGGCCCTCAAGCCCATTGCTCATCACGGCAAAGCGTTCACCAATGGGAAGGGAGGCATCTGTTGATTCACACCCAAGTGAAAGAATTGATGACCGAGGCTAAAGCATCGAAATGTTGACTCGTCACATTGGCCTAGCTGGTTGCCGGGTTGGTTAACATCAGTCGCTCCTTCCTACATCTTGCTTTACCGACATTCGTTGTATCATACTTTGCACCTCTTCTCTTGACATCCCAAATTGTCAACTCTGCAAACCATCAATTGATGGTCTTGCAGAGCCACTGACATTTCCTGCCCGAACAAGTAATCACCTGTTACTGTCTTCTGGGCATTTTCTGTCCACGTTCCACTCACAGCAGCCTTATCACTGCTTCACGTTTTACCAGTGGCATAACTAGCACCAGGTTCTAAGAAAGTGTGAGTCCGCTAACGTCTGAAGATACTTTGTGCTGCGCGCCCCGGCGCGTATTGGGAGAATCACGAGCACCTTCGTGTAACCCCTCACACCTCATCTGTATCACCAATGTTAATTTCCTAGACGACTTGTTGTCTTGTCACGTTGGCGTCGACCATCAATGCTAATCTGTAGGCAGACGTTGCGCCAGTGTGCGGCTTTCTTTCAGGCTTTCCAACGAGCTTGAACAGATTTACGGATTATCCTATTTGACATCGTCGGAAACTTGCAAGGCAACATTCCGTCATTATGCGGTATCTCGATCAATCCACCAATGACTCTGTCGCTGTCACGGTTCGCACCGATGCTGTGGACTGCCCTGAGCTGCGTCCATCTAACGAGAGACTCGAGTGCCAGTGCTGGATTGCCGTCCACTCCGGCCAGGGTATCACTGTGCTGGTTGATCTCGAACTGAGCACTAGCCAGTTTCAGGTTGATCTGGTCGTCGATGGCATCGTCCGTAACATGCACGTTTCTACAGTCACCCCAAAGAACGAAGGGCGTCAAATCCTCTTCGAATTCTACAAAGGCATATACAAGAATCATCGGTCTTATTACCTTACGGAAATGAAGACATCGAGATTGCTGACGGGTCTGTAATCAACTTACCATACCCTAGCATCCCAGTCACTTACTTCTGGCTAGAAAATTCCAATGTTCAATACGTTGATTCAGATCAAACGAGTGTTGGATCGATAGAAATCCACGTTTACAAATACTATGAAGGACATAATCACGTCCGCAAGGCAACGCTTCCTGACCACGTCGATGACTGGGAACAACTGGGGTATAGTCCCGGCACTGCGGGCATCCACCCAACGCATGAGACCGTACTAGAGTATAATACATCCTTCTTCCCCGTGACGAAGGACGAGATTGACTAAGCGTTCTGCAGATTCTCGGAGGACACTAGGCTTAACGACACTGGACGTCGTACTTGGAGAAACAAATCCAAGAAATTGCCGATGGGAAAGGTGCCTTTGGTATCTTTCAAGTACCTCTATCGTCATGAGAGTACGTCCCCTGAAAATCTTTTCATTGGGATATGACTAATGACCATCGAACTCAGACGCTCTTCGTGATGCCGGCATCGTCGATCCCCATCTCAACGTTCTGGCATCTGCTGATGCGGTTTCGGCCATGGCAGCCGGTCTTTTGCAGATGGCCGAGGGTAGTAGCCCACACGCAGGACAGCTGCGTCACGCTATTGTGAGCCCAGAATCTTCGACCACGGTGTCGATGCTAGGAACCACAACTACCGCTTCGCAGGCTGCTAGAGCCTCAAACCCCTTTGCCATGACCGAGAAGAATGGAATTCGCATCCTGAAGCAGCTGACCATTACTCCTGAGACGCCTGGGCCGCAGATCAATAACGCCCTTCGCTTCCATGTAACCAATGGTGGTAAGAAGAGAAAGAAGCGTGCCAAGCCTCGTGTGTCCACTGCTGTCGACGACGATACAGATTCCGACGATGAAGATGTAGCATCCGAAGAGTCAACCCCAGATCCTGACAGCAACAAGCGTCGCAAGGCCGCAGAAGTTGAGAATCTGAGGGCCAAGATTTCGAAGATGCAGGCGGACCTTGATCAGCTCAAGCGTTTCGAAGACGAGGAGAAGGGGAAGACAGAGAGCATGGATGTCAGTTACATGTCCTTCCAATGCAGACCATACTCTAACAGATTGTAGATGGAACTTGAAGAGCAACATTCGACGCTCGAAGTGCAGAAAGCAGCTATTGAGCACCAGCTTGAGCAGCGCAAGGTCCAGATCCAACGTTACAAGGTACTTTGCACTTGCATACATGAGCTAAAGGATGGTTTGCTAATATGCAACAGAAGCGTCAGGCTGAGCTCAAGGAGGGTCCTCAAGAACACAAGACTGCACACGGTCATCCTGCAGTCCGCGATGAATCTACCTCCAGTGATAACTACCTCGATGGACCTGTTACCCCAATTGGCCCCACACTGGTTGTTAGGAAAAACAATCGCCGCTCAAATGGCAGAAACCGGAAAGACAACAATGATGTAATGGACGGCGGTTTCGTTGTCGTTGATAGTGATGCAATGGAGGGCGATGCAAATACCAGCGACAAAGTTGTTTCCAATACTGCGGGCGACAAGAAAATGGCTATTGGCCATATTATCACGCCTTGAAACCGTATCTATGGCCGCCTTGTCGTCGATGCAATGTTGCACGCATCTCGACTGACCGGCACAACCACTCCAAGGTCGCATGATGTTCTACTTTATCTTGTCTGCAGGTTACAGGCGACTGTTATCTCAATGCCGTCGGCTTACCCGCCGGTTGTGTGTTTTAACACCGGTAAGGTAGTCTAAGGACGAAGTGGATTCTGTACAATAGAGCTTGCAAATGTCATTACAGTTGCGAAACCGATTCCTTCCGAGCTTCATCTCCGGCTCGCCTCGTGATCCAAAGCAGCCGTCAAATTTGTAGTGAACTCCCAAGCAGGCACGGTCAAGCTTTATGTGTGCCAATGGCTCATCCCGATCGCAGTCAGATCTTTCCATCATCATTGTCCCTGAAATCCCACCTTAGCCGCAAAACCATCGCCAGCTGTTGTGCTAATTTCCTTGAAAGACTCCATGCAAGCACGCTCGATGCACTGCAAGTTCGCCTGCTTAATTCCGAGGTGGCGATCTCATATTCGCCTGCACCCTCTCCAGCAGCTCATCTCTCGTAGCTTTCCCACTCGGAAGTAGACCCCTCTATCCACGCACAGAAACATCAGCGACCTGATGCAACCACAAGCTGCCCCACTCAATACCATCATGAATGAAAGAAACCCCTAACCACTTCAAGCCATCGCCTCAGCTCCGATTCCTCCCACTTTGATGGATCTGCGTCGGGTTTCTCATCGTTAGCTGTTTGCAAAATGGGTAGATGGGGAAGAGGAAGATGAGCTTTACCTCCAGTGGGGTCTTTCGCAGCGGGGAACATCTCGCCGCCCCAGATGGTCCATGCTGCTACTGCTGTTACGATGCCGGCGAAGCCTTGAGGAATAGCAGTCAGGTTGCTGATGGAATCTGGTCGCTCAATGCTTTGCATTACATACCTAGGAAGGCATTCTACTCCATGTTAGGGGTGATGATCAAGAGAACTTGAGGGGAACTTGCACGTGACTGCATGGCTCTATCTAGTGGTGTTGGCATACTGGCGAAAGGTCGACCTTTAGAGAGACGTTCGATGTAAGGTTCAAAGAGAGGTCGGATGCTCAAATGAAAGAGAAGAGGTAAGTCTTTGTAGAGCACAAGGTGCGTTTCTCAGACGTTGACATCAAGGCAGCCACATTCACTAATCACGTGTTTCACAGCGCCACAACGGACCGACCCGGCACTAAGGGCTCGCTTCGATCATCCACAAAATGAACCCAGCGAAAACCCAATCCCCGATTCGCGACGGCGACATCAACTCCACCTCCAACTCTCCTCTCCCACCTCAGTCCCCGTTCCTCAACCGCCAAAATGCCCAAAGAAGTCTCGGACATCAAGCAATTCATCGAGATCTGCCGCCGAAAAGATGCCTCCTGTAGGTCCCGTTCCCGTTACCGTTTCCCTCCCTCTTCCTCTCCATCTACCGTCTCCCTATCAACGATGCATAAGTGCGGACTTGCTGATCCTTGCCTGGTGATGGAAAACAGCCGCGCGCATAAAACGCACCCGCAAATCGCAGCAGGTCAAGTTCAAGGTCCGATGCCACCGCTTCCTGTACACGCTCGTTTTGAAGGATTCGGACAAGGCGGATAAACTGAAGCAGAGTTTGCCTCCGAGTATGTGCGCTTTCTTCCCGTCTGAATGTGGCGGGGATGGGAGGGTTTGTGATGTATTTGGGTTGGGGAATATGGAGGGCAGGGAGGGCTCGGAAGGCTGAACCGGTGGAAGAGTGGGTTGAGGCATGAGTTGCTGACGTGTTTGGGGTGGTTATAGGTCTCACGATAAACGACGTGCCGAAGAAGAACAAGAAGGGGAAGAGAGTGGCTTAGGGTGGATGTGGATGTCTAGAAGGAGCCAGGAACCGGGGCTGGAGGAGTGGGTGGATCTGGCTGAGCGAAGATGCTGGGGACGCATACTGTTCACAGAATTGCATGGGCCTTGGTGACAGGCATCAACAATTGCAACATTCAAGACTCTCAAGACGTTCGCCCGTACCTTTAGTGCCTGTGTGATCGATATTCGTTCCCCTGATCAGGTCTCAACGCCAGATGTGAGAGGTGGGCAGCAGCACCTCACTCATGGTCCATGGCAGCCTACAAGATCGCTGTTCCATCGGTATTTGCTCAGGCACGTCTCGAGGTATTGCGGTCTAGTAGTAAGATGACTGTTGTTTCGCCGCCAGTGGTCTTCGGTACCTGAGCAATGCACCTTGATGCACGGGTCTAGAAGTCGAAGGAACGCTGAACTCTTAAGGTTTGCCGATTATCTACTGCCGCAAAAGCTATTCAATAATCCAGTAACACCAACTTTCCCAGATGTGTCTTCATTGCAAAAATGCCCAATTCCGTCCTCATGTCCCCCTCGCTCCCACCAAAGCACTGGTCTCTCACCCTTTTCATAAAGTGCGATGCCCATAGGTGCTGCCGCCAAGACACACGTTCCTTATCTCCTACAGCGGAAGTCGGTATAGCTGACTCTATTGAATCCGATTTCCTAGAGACGGCCCGTAGCGCATCGAGTGAGTTCGAGAATCGTGGGATTGCAGGTGCAGTCGTGCGTCTCGCGTAGTAGTTGATCTCGAATGACTGGGGCAAATAACTTGCTCTGTCCACCAGGATTTCCCGGGAAGGTTTCTGGTCGTGGAAGGCCATGTAGCTGAGGGCTACGCTTTGAGTCCTGGCATAAGATTCGTTCGCACGAATGGGGAATTGAGATTCCAGGACAAGAGGAAGGATCTTGGCGTAATGACGTTCGTAGGTTTCAGTGGCGTCGGGGTTTTCCGTTAAGTGTCTAAGCAGGTCCGAGAGGGATTTGGACCTCTCCATGATCTTGAGGTCGTGGTTGAGACCCATGGCTCAGCAAGTTCGGTCAGGAGGAATGGAGCTCTCGTGCGGACTAGTCCTATCGGAAGTACAACATGGTCCACAGCAGGGCCTTGACTCGACTTGTGCTCTGATATTGGTGTGAATGGCAATTTTAGTAGAATTGGGGAGGAAGAAATGATGAGAACCATTGAGATGATCGGCAATATATAATATAGGAATAAGGGACGTTTGTCACCCAGTCAGGGTGCGCAAGTTGTAGAATAAGCGAAAGTGGCTTACTGCTATCCAGTCAATGTGCTCAATGTCTGAAATACAGACGACCGAGAGCAGTCATAATCAAGCGACGGATCTCCTGATAGGGAGATGCCAAGCAAAGTAGATTTATGTGGTCGTTGAGTGCACTGGATATGAGCGCATTTCTCAAAAGGGAAAACTCTAAGGTGATTGAGCATATTAATCATGTGTGTCGTATAGGTTGAATTTGACAACTTCCACGTCAAGGCTGTCACTATCCAGCAGCACAAGCTCGCCTGTATCCTTGAAACCTGGGACAGCAATCAATCGAACGGTCTGCCCTGAGGGCCCTTCAATAATCGTTGTATCGAAAGATGGCTGATTGCCGACGACGTAGACATGTGGGCATTCCTTGATCACAAATTGGTCTTCGTCTTGGAAAGGGTAACACCCTGTTCGATGAGTTAATTTAATTAGAGGACAGCAATGCAAGAACCGGTAGATAAGGGGCCCTTACACAAGGTGTCCGGCGCTGTCGGCGCTCCGCATCTCCATCTCAACAGACTTTCCATCATCTCCATTCGCTCGTCACGCTCGACGTACTTGAAGACGTCATTGATGGGCTGTCCACCAGTGGCCATGAACCGCCATCCATCAATATCCCCCTCCCAGGGATTCGTGACGCTGTCGAACCACCCAGGCTCGTCTGAACCGGGTATGTTGGCATACGCTCGGCTATGTGGGAACATAGCAGGATGTATAGGCTGTTGTGGCAGGGAGACGTTCGCAGGATCGCTCTCGCCTGGAACCAGAGTGATGGGCATTGAAGGAAGGAGTGTCGCGAGAAAGTCATCCAGGTGAACTGTTGGCGCAGGATTGTAAGCGGCAGAGTCGTAACCATACTTTTTACTGGACTTCCGGTCTGACAGGTCGTCCCGAGGGGCTAACGGAGTAGCTTCTTGGATCGAGTTACCCGCTATCACAAGCCGTGATACCTGGGCCACGTCCCCTTGGGTGGGTTGACCACATGCTTCACCCAATAGATACTCCATGAGGAGATCCAGCGTGAGGCCGTCGCCTTCATCACCACTAAAGCTAAGGCCGCTAACGATAGCTATTCTTCCTCCTGCACTCTTCGATTCTCGACTCTGGACGTTCTTCTTGCCTTCTTCATTACTGAGCAGTTGTGACCCCTCATCTCGTTCCCATCTTTGCGGTTGACGTGGCAAATCTGGGATCTTGATATCAACGACCTCAAAATCCCCGTTCGCATTCTCGGTACCCATGACGGCAATGATGCAGCCTGTGACCAGCATCGTCGTTTGTAAAATAGTTCCAGTCAATCGAAGCCGCCCCGACTCGTCCTCTAACATGATCCGATCTTCTCCAGAAGGAGAGATGTACTTCTCGCGTGCTGGGGGCGCAGATATCCAGTGCTGGGAAGCAAGTCAGCTCTTTTCACATCAATGTTCGAGTCAGAGAAGCACACATCCTTCGATATGTCGTCCAGAATGTTTGGCTTCAATGGCATATCTTTATAAACCGTTCCAGCGACCCAGCAAAACTCCCCTTGCCTCACATCCAGAACTCGCTCAACCCTTCGGACAACTTCGCTTGCTATCTGAGTGACTCAGAACATCATCTTTCTCGAACCATGGCTGAATGTACCTCATTGCCGTCCCAAGCTTCGGCAGCAATTTCTTCAACGGCGGGTTTGAGCATGGCTAGGCGGAGAAAGTACATGTCGCCATATTGCTGCTGGTAGTGCTTCTGATCGCCCTTGGCAAGTTGAAAGCTGTGTAGAGGATTGTAATGTGATGGATGACGTTCTAGGGACGAATGAGCCTCGTCCCTGTGTGAAGTCAGTGAGGAGCCAAAAGACCTTGAGGGACCCAGTAGCTTACGAAGGGCGCTGCAAAAGCTCGCTGGTCTCCTGTCCTGACATCTCTGTCTCGGTCGCATGATGTGTGGACCACCAAGTATCACTATGAGTCTACAGGATTTTCCTCAAATCAAACCTCGAGGGACACGACACTTGTCTTCCTCGAGAGTCGGCCGAGAACGCGCTTCAAATCGCGTCACCTAGGGTCAACCCTAACTCGGCGGACAGAGAATTGCAAAGGACCGGAGACAGTCCACTTATTCTGATATGAGTAAAGTAAGGATGCTTTATCTGTGACACGGTAACGGATGGGAATCTTATGGCACAACCTTCTCACAATTCACGCCTTATCATCTTAAGGAGCATGCAAATGTCTTATGGAGCATTCAAATTACTGCTAATCAAATGTTGTGACTATGTCCTCTCATCTATAGTCTGCCTGGATTGACTCTATCACAGACAGGTCTGAAAGATGGAGCTACCGTCGCTCTGAAGACTTGAGGCCCCTCACCCCGAGCGAAGTAGGTTCCTGCGCGCTAAAGACCTCGGCAGTTGTTTTGATCTCGCGCTCAGCTTGTGATCTACCAACAGTAATGAGTTGTGTTGGAGACGTGTGTCTGTTCAGTAGCGCTTTTCTTGCTCATCGAGCCGGAGGAGAAAGAGATGAGATGAGAGGAATTCGACAGATCGACCCACACCTATGAGGTCTCTATGGCCGAATCCAAACGCCACGCTATGCGAAAAGAAATTTAGGCATCGGGTACAGGATAAATATGCTACAGCGCAATCTTAGGTGCCTGGGATTGCTCATTCACAAATCAGTCTCACATCCACCCACTGCCGCCACTGGAGCTTTGCTTATCTGTAAGCTCTTGATATTCCATCCTGGAGTCTCACGAGCCCAGTCGGCCTTCTCACCAAGGACGGCAAGCGTAGCTTCTGGCATCCGTTCAACGATATACTTCTGTGCGACTTCCTGGACGTTGGCTTTCTTCACGTCAAGCAATTGCTCTCTCCTCGTCTGTTCCATGTCCTCGTTTATGCCGCTTAAGAATCGTGTCATTCCCTCTTCACTCACTGACTCGGGTGCGTCGAGACTTTGAAAAACACTCAATTTTGCTTCTTGTAAGTCCTGATCGGAAAAGTGACTCTCGCAAGCCCACTGGCCCGCCTGCTGCATTACCTTCATGGTGTTCTGGGGGTTAGGATCGCGATAGCTATACATCCCGAACAATCCGCTCAGAGCTCTCGAGTAAGCCCCGCCGCCGTACGCTCCGCCCTTTTCCCGTATCTCATGATGTAAATGCTTATGGGTCAAAAGCTGAGATAGGATCTGGAGTGGAGCGCCGGCAGTATGGACATACGGAACAGTGCGGAACGCTAGCGCCGAGTAGTAGACCTGATAAGGCAACGGGAAGAAAGTTTTTGAGTTGATAATTGATTGGTGAGATTCCTGGTGGGATTGAGAAATGATACTTGAAGCTGGCAGACCCGACAAGAATTTGGACAATGCCGATTCATTGCTCGAGACCGATTCCGGGCCGCAAGTAATTGCGGTTCGAAGCGAAGCTGAGTTGGAGACCGCAAAACTTTGGATAGCCTTGAGTTTTTCAATAACGTCCCCGTAACCTATGGAAGGCGAGCGTTGAGCAAGAGTAGCGGTGCTTTGGATTTGAGTCAGTCCACCAATCTCTTCACTGAGCAAAGCCTGAGGGGTCAGGCTCGCTTCTGCATAGCGTCGCGCGTAAGAGTGCCCCGAGCTTGCTACAGCATTGAGAGCGCCGCTTGCGTTGCTCTGAAGCAGTTCTCTGATGTGTTTTTCTGCTTGTGCGCCGTCGAAGTTGGTCTCGAAGAGCACTGTTCGCAATAATTCGTACATGGCGGGAATATTCGAGTCCATGGCGTGACCAGAGAGCGACAGCCCTTCTGTAACGCGATCGAGTTCGGTAGGGGATGTAGATGAAAAGTAGGATGAGCTGACGCCGCCCGTTTTTAGTTTGATTAAGTCTTCCAGCTCTTCCATAGACCTTCCCTTTGTGCCGATTCTCATGATGGACTCCGTATAGAGAGGGATGAGCGTTCTCAGCTCTGCAGGAAGACCCTCAAATAGATTGATAGCACGAAAGTAGGTCAAGCCATTGGTGCTTGATTCCCTCCATTGAACCCGTGTGTCTCCGATGAAAGAATTCCGGATCGATTTCCTTTGCATTTGGCGTGGTACGTCCTCGACACGAACAGTTGGTAGGCAGCTAAGGTCTTGGTTCCTCGCGTTCTCTTGAATCTCGAGCAGCTTGTGTTCCTGTGCCTTGAGCTGATCGTTGGCTCTGTCCTCTCCACCTACTGTTTGAGTGACTTCGGCAATTTTTCTCGCAAGACGTTCGTTTTCCTCAGCAGCGAGCTCATCCCCAAAGATGTCAAAAGGCTCCATTGTGAAGGTCATAGTACAATCGTTCAGCATGTATTTCTCAACCAGACGCTCCAAGTATCGTTCTCCCGCGAGCTTTGACTTGAAGGCGGTTACGATGTCATTCCAAGCAAGTGCATCTAACGGATCTACACCATTGAACCAACCGGATTGTAGCCGCTGCATGACTCCCATCCCAAAATTGGCAGTTTTGTGTCTCAGCGTGATTTCTAGCTGATGTAAAATACCATTAATTTTGCTTTTGTCGAAGCCAGTTTGGCAGGTTTCACGGAGCGTCGCGATTGTCACGTTCTTGACGTTCGGTACGTCGGCCTCTTTGACACCACTAAGACCCACTGAGAATATGCCCACCTTTCCTCCATCATCGAAACCCGTGTTAGGGCTCCACTCAGGTCCTAGTCCAGCTTCTATCAAACCGCGGTATAGCGGCGACCCATAGCCGTCAAGTAATAGAGACGAAATGACACGAAGAGCGAAGGTCTCCAGGATATTTGAAGTATCACCAATAAGCCATGAAGTTGAGGTCTTAAATTGCATTTCTTTATCTACCAAGGGATCCAGTGGGCCCTTTGTGCTGAAGTATAGCGGACCATTATCAAGACTGATTGGGGTTTTGATAACTTTGTCGGTTTCTTCTCTTTCATATTGCTCTAATTGGCGAGTTATCTCAGCAAGATGGTCCGCTAAAGGCATGTCTCCATATGTAAAGAACTTGGCATTGCTCGGGTGGTAGTGCTTCGCGTGGAACGCCTTCAGATCGTGGTATCTCAAATCAGTCATTCTCTGAGGGTCACCGCCGGAATTGTGAATATCAGGGAAAATGAGGTCTTGGAATCGGATATAGTACAGGTAGCTAGCATCCGACATCTGACCCTTCATTTCATTGTAGACGACTCCTTTGAATACTAGATTCTTGCCTGTGTCATCTGTGCTTTCCGTCGTGGCGGGAGCCAATGGGTTTTTGGGACCGATTCGCCAGCCCTCTTGCAAGAAATCGTTCTCATTCAACAACGGCCGAAGCGTGGCATCTAGGTAAACTGACATGAGATTCTTGAAATCCTTCCTGTTAGTTGTGGCGAACGGGTACGTCGTATGGTCTGAAGAAGTGAAAGCGTTCATAAAATTCGAGAGAGAACGTGGAAGCATTTTGAAGAATGGATCGCGAATGGGGTATCTAGGAAGTTCTTAAATCAGAGCCAGCAATGGGACATGGCTAAGCTTACTTTTCACTACCGCATAGCGTCGTATGCTCCAGTATATGCGGAACACCAGTGTCATCGGGTGGGTTAGTCTTGAATCCGATGGAGAACACATTGTTCTTGTCGTCTCTTGCGACATGGAGATGCTCTGCGCCGGTCTTGTCATGTTGGAGCAGCAAAGCTATCAGTTGCAACTCAGGAACATGCTTGGTGCGCTTTAGCGTGAAGCCGTGCAGTTGCTCTCCTGGCTTGGGATAGTTGCTTGAATTCGTGACGGTAGCATATCTTCGAGGCGCTGTGGGTGGCCCACGCCGGGTATCTCTCTTGAGGTTACATGACCTTGACAGAAACGGACGGCCTGCTGAGAGCCTTTCGCAAGGACGAAGCATCCACAAAAGCTCGCACGCGTAAGGATTCCTTTGCAAGGGGAATTGATCGTGTCCAAACCTCAAAGATGCGCGTTCATAAGTAAAAGTATGGAAATCGCCAAGGTCGCCAAGAGCCGAGGATCTACCGATGGCGGCCCTGATCCGCTTAGTCATTGCCATGCATGATCTGCCTAGACAGTCCACCAGAGAGATTGAATACGCTTATTAGCCAGGCATAAGTCTCTCGGGATGCTTTTCCAAACATCTTTTTGAAGTAGCTCGTTATCCTTTAGGCATTATGATTTGAAGTTCTGTCGAATTGCGTCCCCATCTTTCGGTTATATCAAGCCGACAGCCCGCCAGCAGCCAAGACCGACCGAATTGCCCGCCTCCAAGTCCTTGCCTCCTCGCACGACCTCCGATATACCGCAGACATACGGTCTGTGTCGAATAGTATAAGTCAAATTTGGAAGGCTGCCTCGTCACGCTTGACTTTCGTCTTGTCGAGGTTTCCGAACGTTCCTAAAGAGCCTGGCCAGGGCTGCAACCATACAGAAAGCGGCTATCGCCGAGACATACGGGTTGAGACTTAGAGATCCCTGATGTACATACGGTTCCGCAGTAGCTTTCTGGGTCAGCAATAACAAGGCCGGAAATCTTGGTCCTAGTTGACGGCTGTTCCCCTAATTCATGGCCAATACGGCTTCACAACCCCTTATGGGAACTTCGACACCTCGGTCATCCCCAGCGGTAGCCGGCAACACTTCTCATGAGATGGTCAACGGTCATGCAGAAGTGCCGGGATCCCCTGCCACAACTGCGACGACCCATGCTACTACATCCAAGAAGGGAAAGAAAAAGGCTGCGGATCCGAACGAGACTGGGAAGCTGCTGGCAGCAAAGATCAATCAGCTAGAGCTTGACGCAGCCGGGGAGAAGGATCAAGAAGCAGAAATAGGTACGTGTGGAGTGATGAGGCCTGTGGTTGTTATATGCTAGGACAGCATGACGTGCAGTACTACGGATTGTTCCTCATGAAAAATTCACGCTAACCAGCATGCCTGCCGGCATTTGTGTAATATAGAACGAGAAGTTAAGAAAGCAAATCGAGATCTGACCAACCTCCTGACCGGCATGGAAACCCCCTTGTCACGCCTTGAAGCAGTACAAAAGAAGTATACCGAGCTTCTGGCAGATATGAAACGATTGGATCGAGAAAATCTAAAGAGCAAGAAACGCGCGGATCAAGTGCAGAAAGAAAAGGACCAAGGGCGCTCTGAGCTAAGCAAAACTGTCAGCATAAAAGAGAAGCTGGAAAAATTATGTCGGGAACTTACGCGGGAAAACAAGAAGATGAAGGTTTGCGTTGGCTGTACACTTTGTTTTCTGTCACCGCGCCGGGGCTGATGCCTTTGCGTAGGACGAACACAAACATCTTGAGGACACAGAGAAAAGGAGCCGACAACTTCTTGGTGAAAGTGCTGAGGGAGTTTTACACAACATCGAGTTCATTATGGAGCAAAAGGAGAACCCAGAAAGCCACAAGCTCAACATGGAGCTGGACGAGCTGTATGTGTCTGGAGTAGGGAACTGCACTGTGGAGGGGCCCTGACAAGTTCTAGGTTCCGGCAAAAGTTCAGATCCTTCTGCGAGCAGTATGAGCTTCGTGAGCTGCATTTCCAAGCCTTAATGCGAACAAAAGAATGCGAAGTCCAGTACAACCTGGCGCGATACGAACAGCAGAGGAAAGAAGCCGATAACCAAGCCAAGAAATCTCAAAACTTGACTACCCAGGTGTCCACCTTCTCCCAAACAGAAACCGAACTGAGGAGCCAGCTCAATATCTACGTGGAAAAGTTCAAACAGGTGAGTTTTACCCGGAATAGGTGCCCGGCTGTTTACTCTGGCGCCCGCTGTTTACTGTGGCCCCCTGTTCGTGACCACGTGCTTCCTGTTCAGTCGCCATGTTCGCCATACTCATTGACAAATCTGCGAGCTCATTGCTAACTACAAGCCGAGCAGGTGGAAGACACGCTTAATAACTCGAATGATCTGTTCCTCACTTTCCGCAAAGAGATGGAGGAGATGTCGAAGAAGACTAAGCGGCTTGAAAAAGAAAACCTTACATTGACTCGAAAGCATGATCTCACAAATCGCAATATCCTCGAAATGGCCGAAGAACGGACACGCAGCAACAAAGAACTCGAGCAACTGCGCAAGAAGAATGCTACTTTGGAGAATGTGATTCGAGGGATGCAACAACAAGGTCGCGCTCCTGCTGAACCCAGTGTTCTCGAGGGAAGCGAAGAGGATGAAGCCAGCGACTACGACGAAGATGAAGAGTACGAGGAGGATGACAGCCAAGCTGAGGACTACGACGACGAAGAGACGGAAGATGATGCAGAGCTGCAAGCTCGGCAGAACGGTCTTGCTCCCACATACGGACCAGTACCTCCACCTCCACCATCCAGTCAATCCCAGGTCAACGGACGGGCATCAGCGGTTCACAGCGAGGTCAACGGTGTCGGCCAGAAGACCGTTCTAGCCTGAACAACCTTTTCTGTAGCTGATTATCTTGTACATCAACAGCTGGAGGTGTAGCAAACGCGGCGCTGTAAAGCGTCACTTGTTCATGTCGCACAAAGGCACCAAGAATGCCATGTCGCATTGAAAGTCTTTCACAGTTTATTGCCACCTCTATCAACCCCCAGATACTCCTGCCCCCTCACCAAACACTCCACCGCCTCCCTGACCATCCCCTCCACAATCTCCCTCGCCGGCTTCACATCCTCAATCATCGCCGCTACCTCCCCCATCAAAAACGGAAACTCCACTTCTACCTCCTCTTCCCCTTCCTCCAAATCCCTCTCCATTGGCCTCACCCCCCTCTCCAACAACCCCCTCAGCTCGCCCCTCCTCTCCTCCTTCTCCCACCCCTCCAAATACTT